>Ga0074193_1001757_pt1 | contig 23632 bp, 29 predicted proteins | sample EPASupsiteHSE605_FD_64523 | JGI IMG/M metagenome (GOLD analysis project Ga0074193, IMG submission 64523) | Bioremediated contaminated groundwater from EPA Superfund site, New Mexico - Sample HSE6-05 | ecosystem: Environmental > Aquatic > Deep subsurface > Groundwater > Contaminated ... | reverse complement strand
TGGTCTGCCGTCAGGTTCAAGCTGTCCGCATAATCATCGTATTTGAGACCGAGCTCCGGCATTTCTTCATTCAGCATCTGAACGAGAGTAAGTATCTCGTTTTTCACAGCAGCGGTTTTTCCTTCGGCTCCGACAAGGGTTTCAAGTCTGGCAGCGAGATTAAGCGCACCCGCTCCCTCGCTGTCAATCTTCGATATGGTTTCTTCATAAGAAGCAATAAGCTCGTTATGAGATTGAATAACAGCTTTCTGAGCCTCCGTTACCTCCTCAGCCGTGCGCTTGTTTTCTTCAAATGCCTGAGTAGCGGCGTCAACTTCATTCTTGAGCTCCTGTGCGCGGTAGCTGTTCTCTCCGAAGGCGTCGGAAACTCTGTTATACTGGGTTTCCAAAGCCTGCAGTTCGTCGTACTGTTCGCGCGACGCAAGCGATAGCGCCTCATATTCGCTTTCAGTCTGGTTGACCGTAGCGGTCAAAGCAACTATAGCGCTCACAGCCGCAACAGCGCCGGACACGGCCCATATCCACGGATTGGCTTTCAAAACAACACTTAATGCAGAAAATACCGTCTTGAACAATGTTGTAGCAGCAGAAAGCCCTGTTAAGGCAGCTCCAAAACCAGCCGCGCCCACTGTGAGCGTAGTCAGGGCCGCAACGACTACCGGATGCTCTTCAACAAAATCCGTCATATCGTTCAGCAGTTCGGCCCCGATTTCCGAGAGCTCTTTGACTGCCGGATTATACTGATCCCCGACCGCGATTTTTAGATTTCCGTATGCGTTTTGAAGAATGGCCAGTTTGCTCGCTGTCGTTGCGTACCGTTTTTCTGCTTCCGTTGCAAGCGCTGTGTTTTCGTTCCACGCGGTATTAGAAGAATCAATTGCGCGTGTAAGCAAATCTCCCGAGTTTGACAGAGACAGAATAGTGCGCTGCATTCTTGTCTCGGTAATGCCGAGATTATTCAAGGTTACAATAGCGCTGGTTCCAAGGCGGCTTGTGTCGCTTAGTCCGGTGACAAACGAGGTAAGCGCTCCCGCCGCGTTTTCGCCCCATGCCACTTTGAACTCTTCGGCGCTCATATTAGCGATACGGGCGAACTCATTGAGGTTTTCACCTGTTGAAACAGCCGTCATCAAATCTGAAATCAATTTGTTGACAGAGGTTGCGCCCATTTCGCTTTCAATACCCAGCGAAGATACAGCGGCAGATAAACCGACCATGTCCGCTTCGCTCATTCCTGCTATGCTGCCAGAAGCGGCGATGCCCTGAGACATTTCGGTTATCTTCTGTTCCGTAGTCGCAAAGCTGTTGCCGAGATTGACGATAGCACTGCCGAGATTGGAATAATATTTCGGGTCCATTCCGGTAATGTTCGCGAACTGAGCAAGCAGCGTCGCGGCATTATCGGCCGTCATGGTCGTGGCGGTGCCCAGCTCGGCCATGATTGTTGTAAAGTCAATCAGATTTTGCTTTTCGATACCGAGCTGACCGGCGGTTTCGCCAATCTGTGTCAGTTCATCTGTGGTTACAGGAATTTCAGTGGCGAGAGCCTTAACTTCGTCCGACATTGACGCAAGCTCTGATTTTGTAAGGTTTGAGGTTTTATCAATACCGGTCATGCCGGATTCAAAATCAATTGAAGCCTCGGCACAGGCTTGCATCGCTTCGGCCGTTTCCTGCAAGAGCTTCACAATACCGGCTGCAGCAAGGACGCTTTGAACGGCGCCCAAAGCGTTAACGGTGTTTTCTCCAAAGACGTTCGCCGCGGTCCCGCTGGCGTTCAGCTTCTGAGCCACTGTTTCCTGCTTTGTTTTAATATCGGCGTACTGTCCGGATAGCTTCGCGCTTTCTTCCGTGAGGTTCCCTGTGTCAACACCGGCTTTCTTAAGCGCTTCGTCCATCTGGGAGAGCTTGCTCTCATACGCTTTGACAGCAGAAGCCGTTTTTTCAATCTGCATCTGCTTTTGCAGAAGCTTGTTCTGCATATCGGCAGAGTATCCTTCGGTTTCTCCGATTTCTTTTTGGATATTGTCGTACTGCTTCTTGAGCAATTCCAGCTTACTGTTGGTATCGGTAATAGCTTTTTGCTGCTTCTGATAGGCGGCAATGTCGCCTTGCCTTTTATTGAGGGATTGCAGCTCCCGCTCCATTTCGGCCACTTTTTTCTGTGCGGAGTTGAAACTGCTGTTATAATTGCCTCCGAGCTGCGCGTTCAGCTTGAACAGCATCTCATATTCGCGGCGGTCCATAATTAACCCCTCCTTCCCTTACCTCTTTTTTCGCTGCTGAATAACGGAGTTAGAACTTTCGACCCACGAAATAAACTCAGGAATGGTAAGATTTAACCAAAATGGCACAGGAGTGTTGTTCTCCTGTGCCATTTTCAAACTGTTCTGTCTTATCCATTCACATGGATTATCTAGCCCAACTCCGTTTTCAGCAAAAAACTTCTGGCCTTTGTAATAATCTGCGAAAAGTCTGCGATAGGCAATTCGGAGAGAATGTCATCACCGATACCGCTGGCCTTTGCACACATGAGCACCAGAAAGTCGCTTGACAAGCTGGGTGTGATTGCATATTTGTTGTTAGCTCTCATCTCATCCTGAATAGAGAGATAGTCTTTGCCTTTGAGCTTTGCAAAATCGAAAGCTGCTTTTTCATAGGTTTTTCCGCCGTACTGAAACGGAGGAGAGAACATATGCGTGTACGAAGGCTTTGCCGTAGCTGACTCAGCTTGTGCCGCCTCAAATTCCTGCTGATTAACAATGTTTTCCATGGCTTCTCCTTTCATGCAATGGCCGCCGCCAAAAGTCTATAACTTCCGGCGGCGGCTCAGTTTACTTTCCAAGGGCTGTGCGCACATCTGCGAGGTAGTCGGTGCCGTTGATCATGCAGATGTAGTTCAGCTGGTCAATCTCAACGACTTTCACACCGTCGATGTATTTTGCAAGGTATGACACGCTGAAGTCGCCTGAGGCCTCCGCGGGCGACGCGGGCGCAAGAGAGCCGAGCCCCATTTTCTTCGGAGTTGCGACAACGACGTATTTTTCCTTCGTGACGGATATTCCCGAACTGTCGTCGCTTTGCTGGGCCGCCCGGATATCGAGCGTGTGCTTACGCGGCTCATAGAGCTTAACGACTTTTTTCGTGATGGACCGGAAGTCGATGGTCATGCCCATAGCCGATACCATTCCGACGATAACCGATTCATATTCTCCGGCGATACCCGCTCCCGTGACTGTGTTTGTCATAAAGCTGATGTCCGGCAGCTTGACCTTTGCCGAGCCGTAGAACTCGACAGCATCCTCATAGATGTTGAAATTGATGGTTGTATCGTTCATTTATTTGACCTCCCTTCAGGACAGCGCCGACGTAACATAAGACGCATCGTATTCAAGTACGAAGTCAATCTCCTGTGCCGCCGTCGTCGGTGTGAGATAAATATGAAATACGACCTTCCCGACTATCAGGTTCTCAATCGGGTTTTCCGCTTCCAGATACTCGATTCTTCCTCCGAAGAGTTTTCCTTCGGTCGTAAGACTTGCCAGCCAGATATTTGCTTCGTTGACCACGCTGTCAACAAGCAGCCGCGTCATGGGCCTGTCGATTTTTGACCAGAACTTTTTGACAAGCTGAGTACCGACATAAGTGAACATCCTGCTGACGTTTATGTCCGCGTCTTTCGATTCCGCAGTGTCCGGATAGCAGGCCGTATGGTTTCCCCACAGTCTGAACCCGTCGAGCAGGTTCAGCGCCGTTACGACACCGGCAGCGTTAAGAATGTTCGCAGACGTGATATCAAGAATGACCTCATTGTAGACTAAGCTCCCGCCGTCTGTCACAATGGCGTCGGCCGCAAGTGCTTTGTTGCTCGGCGCTTCGGACGGGCAGCCGTCGTTTGAGTAGTCAACGTAAGCCGAAAGCCCCGCGAAGTGAGTTGACAGGTGGAAGGTCTTTCCGCCGAACTGCACCATAGGCCAGCAAAGAATCTGGTTTTCGGCTGTGATGCCGTTTGTGGCTTTCCAAGCGGCAACCTCACTGTAGTGGTCCGCACCGGAAGAAGTGCAGTCAACGTCTATAATCGCCTTTGCGGTGAATATACCGTTAATGCCCGATGCCTTAAGCGCCATAGCAGCCGCTACGGTGCTGTTGTGTGAATAGCCCGGTGCAAGAATGAGATCCGGAACTATGCCGAACATGGGAAGCACCTGATTGATGCATTCAAGGCCTGTCGTTGCTTTTGTTTCCGTGTTATAACCGCCGATGATGATGCTTGCGGTCACGTCGGTCACGTCAACAGCGCTGTAAGCAACGTTGATTGATGTTGCCGAATAGATTGTTCCGCCCGAAAGCACCTCAATGATAAGGTATTCGCCGCTGTATGTGAGGCTGTAGTCGGAGTCCTTGACTTTTGCGTCTCCCGTACCTCCGGCAGCCTTTACTACAACTGTGCTGGCAATCGCGCCGATAGGCAGCTTATACTGCTTGTTTGTCAGCGTCTTGTCTGCCGCCGCAACAGCGTTGTTCATAGTCGCGGGGTCAAGCACGTTAAGAAAGACGATTGGCGACATTCCATAGAGCTTGAAGTGCGCATACATTACTTCGCAGAGAGGGTAACTGACCCAGTCGTCACTGTAGCCGAGAGCTGCGATTGCCTCGGCATAGGTATTGCAAAGTACCGGAACATTGACTTTCCCGTTCACAGACTGAACGGGAGCTGCTCCGACAACAAAGGGAATTCCGCTCCCTGTAACGCTCGGAGTCGCAACGGAAGCCGAATATTCAGATACCTTTACGCCGTGATAATACATGTTTTTCCTCCTTATGATTTAATTAAGGCAGCCACCTCTGCATAAATCTTTGCGAGGTAGCTGCCTTTGGTTTTAAGTTTTTCCTTGCTGTCTGCCAGCTCATCCGCCCTGACAATAAGCGCTTTGGCTTTCGGCACCCGCTCAAGCCCTGCGGCAAAGTGTTTGTCGATAAGCTCCTGAGAGCCATATACAAGGCTGTCCTTGATAAGCACTGTCCGCGGAACGGTCGGCCCGATGTAGACGACTGTCAGCGTTTCTTTCATTTCCGCTTCCGACTCAGTCTGGTCCGGGGCGTCCGAGGTCAGTGCCTCTTCGTTTTTGATTTCTTCTTTTGCAAACGGGTTTTCTTCGATTTCACTGGCTTTTTCGGTCTGTTTCTTTGCTGTCAAATTAACTGCACCTCCCTTTCGATGGTTGGCATAGTCCACGATGACGCCAGCTCTCCCATAAAATACGGAGCTGTATCATCGGGATAAAGGATGTATTCAAGCGGAAGCACTAAAGAAAAATATTGGCCTATCACGCGCTTTTTGAGAAGCGCCGTGCGAAGCCGCGTGATGATGTTCAAAGTGTTCGCTGCGCCTTCTTCGGAATCAAGCGAATAGCTGCAAACGATAATGCGTACATTGCAGCTGCTTGATGTCTCTTGTCCGTTCTGCTGGACGTCGGCGCCGTTCAGCACCTGGAGCAGGATATAGGGAACTTTTTTTGCCTGGTCTTCAAGAACCGGAATCCGCTGTTTATAAACAGCAGGCCTTTTGTATTCAATTTCTGCACTTGCAGAAGGCTTTGTTTTCACCCGCAACAGCAGATTTGCAGTTTCGGTTTCACAAAAAACTTTCAACTCATCCAGCAATTCTGTCGGCGTCATACTTACCCTCCATATCCGTTGAGAATTCGGGAAATTTCATGCTCAATCCGCTTATCGAAGGTCGTGCGGACAGTTTCGTCCATCTTGTCAACAACTTCTTCGCTTTCGTTCATCATGTGCGCGGCCGACGGGCCATACTTCTGTTCAATCGGAAATCGCTTGCTGGTCTTTCTTTCAAACACTCCGGTATGATTATATACCTGTGCGAAGAACGCGTTGTCAATTTCAGTCAGCGGGCTTTTCCGCTTTGCCCTGGCCAGCACCTTACCGTCAGGCCCGTGCTTGGTATCGAACTCAATCAGCGGTATAACGTAGCCTTTGAATCCGAACTCCACCTCCGCTTTGCCCTCATTGAAATGATTGACGTATTTTACATGGTTTCTGAAGGTGGACTGTGAGATTGCATAAGTCTCTGAAGCGTATTTTGCCGCCTGTGTCCGCGCGGTATCTCCGGCACGCTTCATTGCGCTTCCGACGGCCCTATAAACACCGTCAGGAACCTTGGCAAGCAAAAGCTTAACTCTGGCAAGGCTGTCGTCTGCAACGTCGTCAATATATAGCGTGCGGTAATCGCTCATTCTTCGTACCTCCGAAGCTCAAGCACAATATGTCCCTGGTCACAGGCGCTTGTCACAACATAGTATTCGTCGTCATCTATCCAGATTGGCTGTTTTTTTTTCGGTATCAGCTGCAAATCCGACTGCGCTGCGTACAGCGTTGTTGTAACGGCAAATATTCCCTCTGCATGGTCAGCGGATGAAATCGGCCTGTCTTTCTGCATGAGGTTATCGATTACGACAGGGATGTTGAATACTTTTTCGCCGTAGGTAATACGACGGAGCTCGGCAAATTCAAGTGTGTTAAGAAACACCTGCTTCATGTCGCGCTCCGTCATTTCCTTAAACCCGCTCATTACGTCGGCTCCTCCGGCGACAGATTGGGAGCGTCCTCTCCGCTGTCCACGTTTCTGCCGGCATTATCAGCATTTTCAGCCTCGGTGAACGCTTCCGCGAGTGCTTTATAGGCTTCCGCCTTTGTCGTACCGAACTTGAACTTCAACCCGATTAAATCTGCCACCGCCTTCATCTCGGCGATTTTGGAATCAGGTGTCAGCTTCTCAAACAGCTTCTTAGGCGATGCGGGCTCGACGCTTGCTTTTTTTTCTGTGGTACCGGCGGCTTTACCGATATCAGCGGAATGTTTTGTGCCGCTGTCCGTTTCGGCTGTGACTTCGACGTACTCGGCAACATGGAGGACATCGACAAGGCGCCGAGCTTTTTCCTCGGTAACTTCAATCGGAGGGTCACCGGCTTTGACGGGAGTAACGTATCCTGATTTGGGGTCTTTGTATCCGTAAGTCCCGTTGATAACACGAACTTTTACCATTGGTTTATCTCCTTTCGTAATAATGACCGGTTACTTGACTACGTTAGCTGCGTAGACCCACGGAGCCTTGTTCTTGGGGACAGCAACGGGACGTGCGCCGAGGCGCAGCTTGCGCGTGCTCTTCTCGCGGTTGCAGATGAACTGGGGAACTCTCTTCATTGCGAAGGTATGGAACTCCTCATCAGGCTCAATCTGCGTGATCTGCCCGTACATCATGTGACCGCAGCCGGGAGCCGAAACCATTGCGCTCTTTGCCGGGAAATAGCGCTGCGTTACACCGGAATCATCAACGTAGGTCTCGCGGACACTGAAAATGTCAAGCTCGAATCCGCCGAAATTAAGACGGCCCATCCACGCGACACCGGGATACATAATCTTCGGTGCGAGCTGGCCGTACTCCATGCGCCTGTTATCAAGCAGCTTTGCGAGTTTCTCGTTGCCCTGAATGAATTTTGCCACGGTGGAGCCGACTACAAGGTCAGCGGCATTAAGACCGCGCTCGGAAAGCATTCCGCACATTTCTTCAACGTCTCCGAAGAAATCACCGGTTGTGTCGTCCCATTCGTCACCGACGGTATAAATGGAAGGGTTGCTGCCGAGCGTGTCGTAGAAATAGATGTCATAGGAGATACCGTCTGTTCCGTTGTCGATGTAAGCGGTCATTGCACAGCCGTTGTTGATTATCGTCTGTGACGCCATCCACTCCTCGCGGCGTGCTATACGCAGGTCGAGATCCGTAAGGTCCTTCATCTGAAGAGCTCTTGCTCTTTCTGCCGGCGTGCTGTTCACATAAAGCGCTTCACCAAAGCCGCGCTTCTGAAGGTCATCGAGTGAGAGTATGCGGGACGGCATGATTTCGGGAGGCTGATATTCCGAGATTTCGTAGCCCTTGCGGGAAACGGGGATGTCACCGGAGCGCGGAACGACGAAGGGCGCGAGGGTGCGGTCTCCGTCCATGAATTCCATAAGGACTTTATCGGCCTTGAACACGTCGGTCTGGGGGTCTGTCGGAAAATAGCGGTCACGGAAAAATGTCATGGGCGGAACTATCTCCTGAACCATTCCGGCCATGTAGTAGGTATCAAATACACTGTAAGGCATATGTTTTCCTCCTTCTTATTCAAAGATTGTGCGAAGATAAAGACCTCTTTCGCGGAGCTTGTCTTTATCGGCTTCGGTCATTGAGTATGCGTCTGCCACGGTAATTGCGCTTTCGTTAAAGCAACCCGCCGTGTAGACGGCCGCAATCACATCGGCGGCTGTTCCAACGGCAGTTTCGTCGCACAAAATGCAGTCGGGTGTCAGCGCTTCCGCATCCTGCGCTGCAACGGCAGCTGTCGTCAGCTCGTAGTATGTCGCAATATCCGCGACAAGCGGAGATGCAACCGCTGTATATACATACGAGCCTTCACTGCCGCTTCTCGTATAGTAGGTTTTTCCTGCGGCGATTGCCACATCAGACGTGATAGTGTAAACCGCCGCCGCCGCTTCGACGGCCTGCTGTGCTGCGGTGCCCAGAATTACGAGCTTGTTGTCAATGTCGGACTTTGCAAGCACGGTTCCTCTGGGATACGTTGCCGCTGTGCTGAGCTTCCTGAGTTTCCCGGATTCCACGATTGCAGCAGGAGCTACACCTGCAATCAGCTTGTCATAGGTCATGGAAGCGAGTTCTTCGTTAAGATGCTTTGCCATATTACTAATCCTCCTTCTTTGTCAGTTTCTTCGCGTCTGCACGCCCTGCCGCCATACGCTGTTCAGGCGTCAGTTCTTTTCCGTCGTCGGGTTCCTGCCCGCTCCCGGCAGGTACGTCCTGAGCATTTGAATCCTGCGTGTCCTGCTTGAGATTGGTCATGAATTGACCTCCCAGAGCCGCCTGTTTCTTCATGGCGCGGAATGCGAGTTCTTCCGCTGTGCAGGTGTTTTCTCCCTTTGCGTCGCCGTATTTTGCCTCAAGGATAAGGTCCTTATCGGCAATGCTCGGTGCGATTTCGTCAATTTTCTTAATCCGGTCGCGCTCGGCATCAGCGGCAGCTTTTACTGCGGGTGCGCTGTCTGTCGCAGTTGCTCTGGCTTCGGCCATTAACTGCTCAGCCAGGTCAGGGTTTTCCGTCTTGAGTTCTTCAAGAGATTTTGCCATTGTTAAACTTCCTCCTTCATTTTTGCCGGGAGCAGCCGGCTTTTTGTTTGTATCCAAATCCGCTTTTGCGGTATTGGTCTGTTTGGGAATATCAAGGTCCAGCGCTTCAATGGTTTTTACATCCAACCCATCGGGCAGAGCATAGCCAAACGGTAAGTTAATTTCGCGCCCGGCAGCATATACCGTGTGCCTGTCCGCACTGGCGACAATGGGCATCATCTCTTCTTCGTCCTCAACGAGCTTGTCGGCATATCCTCTTTCAACAGCTTCGGCGCCTGTCATATAGGTTTCGACCTGCAGAGCTTCTGTGACCTCGCGTTTGCTTTTGCCTGTTTTTTGAACTATAGCATTGATCATGGCTCCGTCACAGCCGTCAAGCAGCCCAATCTGCTTATTTAAGTCCATTGCGTTATAGTAACCCATAACACACATGGAAGCCGTGTGAAGCATCAGCAAGCTGGACGAAAAGACCTCAATTGTATTTGCCGCCTGCATGATGAAAAATGCGGCGCTCATTGAAACACCGTCAACACGAGCTGTTATGTCAGCTTTCATTTCCATAAGCTTGTTGTAGATGACTATAGCTGAAAAGCAGCTGCCGCCCACACTGTTAAGCCTTAAGAATATGTACTTTGCTCCCGAGGCTGCTACGGCTCTAAGGCTTTCGAGAAATTCTGTTTCAACAATGTAGTTCCCCTCTACAGAGTTTCCTTCATCATCTTTGGGCCGTTCTTTAACGACCTCCCCATACATGTCTATTTCGGCGCTGCTATTGTCCGGCGCAATTGCAATCGCGTAGGGCTTGACTATACTCGCGCCCAGAGCACTGAGTTTCATTGTTCTTGTACCTCCTTTTTTAAGCGGTTAACTAAATTGTTTAAGAATTGGCGTTATTCACACCCTCCTATTTTGGGTCTTCGCGACGCCTTACTCATTACCTTCGCTTCCATCATCGTTTCCTTCGTTTGAATTAGCAGGCACTTGCGTATTGCTTCCTCCGGCAGCGAGCAGCTGCTTGTTTTCCAATGCAAGCTGATCTACGTTTGCCGACCAATCCCCGCCGTCAAGCTCTGTCGTAACCTGCTCATGGGTTTTGAATGCGTGTTGAACTGCCAAGATATCCGATTTCACCTCTTTGATGGGGTCAAGGTAGCCCTGCGCGGGTCCAATCCACCGAGCACCGCACCAAGCAGCGCGAATCAGCGGATTGCTGAAAAATCCGGGTGCGCTTATTCGTCCCAGCGCAACGGCTTCTGCAAGCCATGTCTCATATACAGGCTGACAAAAATCGTCCACAAACCATTTACGGCGCATCTTGAACGCGTCCCACGCTTCAAGCAGCGCCGCGCGTGAAGCGGAGTATGATTTTCCGAACGATTTCAGCAATATGTCCGCTGGTATTTCCAGCGCGGCGCCGACCAGCGTACACAAGGTTTTAACAAATCCGTCAAAGCCTGTAGACGGAGACGTAGGATTGCCAAATTTAACATCCTCGCCTTCTGCAACAACATTGACCTCACCAGGTCCCATGCTGTATTCATTACGCGCTTTCGGAACGGCGGCCTCATCAGTCTCGTTCGGCTCTTGCGTTTCATTAAACGGCATTTCTGATGTATCGCCCTTTGTAATAATCCACGCCGTAAAGAAGCTCTGTATAAGCGCCGCCATAAGCTCGCTCTCGGTGTAGCGTCGCAGCTGCAGCAGAGGCTCAATAACCTGAGCCAGATAAGTAACACCCCGATATTGGTCGGGGCGTTCGGAGCTCATTATGTGCAAGATATTCGGCATTCCTGTTTTTTTGCCGTAGGCTTCAACACGCGTCCATTCAGACAGCTCGCCGGTTATCTGGTAAGGATAGTTGCTGCAAATGTGATATGCGACAATCGCGCCGTTGGCGTTGACCTCCACACCGTCATATATTTTGTTTCCCGCTTCGGTTTTTCCTTCCGTCAGTGTTGGATATCCGAGTGCGCGCGATATATTCGGCGTTGCGATACGGTCTGCTTCAATCAGATGCAGCCTCAATGAATAGGGAGCCATCGGCGTTTCGTCATAGCGCTTGAACAGCGCGAAGCAATCTCCCGACATAAGCCATGATTGCAGTGCCAGCTGCTGAATTGAGGCGAAGTTATTAACGCCTGTCGCATCGCAGTTTTGCTTCTTCTCTGCCCACATCGCAAACTCTGCTTCGGTTTTTTTCTGCCAGTCTCTCGCCTGTTCCGGCGTAAGCCCCAGAAATTCGCTCTTGATTCTGCTTTGCAGCTGCAGACCGACGCCGACGACCTTTGTCCTGTTTGTTTTAATCGCTGAGGTTGCGACCGGCGATGCCATGTACAGCATCCTGCCGCGCTGTCTAAGCGTATAATTATTCCAGTCGATATCTTCGCGCGCGCTCCCGCTCTGTGCCACAAAGCCTTTCAGTGCTTTTTTCGTCAGACTTGCACCTGCGTCGCTGTAGCCTTTAGCGTTTGGCACGCTGTTTGAACTAATTGTCTTCGGGACGACTCTCTGCCCCATAGCTACACCTCCAAATATAAAACATCGTTACCGGCGGCGAAAGGAGACAAACTCCGCCGATAACGATGCTGCGATAAAAGCCCTTTCGGGCTGATACCCGTTTTTATCACCAGTCTCGCGGCACAATGCCGTAAGCCCGGCGAGATTTACCTCCGGCAATCTGAACTTCCAGCAAATCGATTTCTTTTTCAAGACCGGCTATCGTTTCGTTCAGCGCAGGAAGGTCGAGATGTGTCAGTTCTTTTCCGCCGATTGTATAGCTCTTGGCGTTTCCGTTGAGCAGCGCAAGGTATGCGGATCTCGCTGCTGCCAGTGCTGATTTTTTGAAATCTAAGCGGTCCTGCAATACGGCTGTGCTTGCCATAGTTTCCTCCTCTACCAGTCATCAAAATGTTGGTCGATTGTTTTTTTAGGCGTCCTTTGCGGCGGTGCTTGTTTTTGCGGCGGCGTTGGAGAACTCTGAATTTTCGTAAGCGGCGCCGTTCCCGCTCTGATATTGACTGACGCTTCTTTCAAGCGCTTGTCCAGCGCGTCGAAATCCGGATTGATTGCTTTACAGGCCGCTGTCGCGTAGTTTCGGCAGTCAAGCGCCTCGTTTCTTTCGTGCCCCGGTATTTTCTCCCACACCCAATGACTCTTCCCTTTTTCCTTGTAAACCAGGCGTTCAGACAAAAGCCCGGCAAAATACTTGGATTCATAATTTCGGTCAGGGTTGTTCGGATAATGGCAAAAGCGCTTTCCGGGTTCTTTTACCGAAAGGGAGTCCATTATCAGCTGTTTTCCGCTGTCGACGCCAATATTGTACAGCCAGCATTCCCCGATGTATTTTCCTCGGATTATGATTTTTGTTTTTGTAGGCGGCGAGGTATATGGACAGCCTTCACCGCCGCGGCCTTTAATTGCAAAAACTCTCTTTCCGATTCTCGCTTTACAGGCCTGATAGACTTCCTGCGTATAGTGACCTCCGGAGTCGACGAAGGTCATTGATATCTTGAGCTTTACGCCGTTTGCGTATGTGTACTGATGGTCAATAACATCATCGAGCTGTTTCCAGACCTCGGCTTCGTTTGGCCGTCCCATGATTATGCCCTTCTGTATTCCCCAGGTTTCCCCGAAGTGGCCGAAACCGACAACCTCATATTCCAGACGGTCATCCTGTGTGTCAACACCGCAGGTCAGGCACAGAACGCCATCCGGAAGTTCAGCATTATAATTTTCACGGCGCTGCATGAAATAATCTTCGCTGTCGAGATCGCCTCTGTCTTCCCAAAGCTCTCCGAATTTTGTGTTGTAAACGACCTGCAGCTTCTGAGGGTCGTTATCAGCTTCAAGATATGCGAGTATTATTGATTCCCACGGCGCCCAGGGCGATGAAAAAGCATTGAGCCAAAACGACCTGACGCCGTTTTTATATGCTGCCGGGTTTTCCGCAATCCATTTGGACGGCTGCTTTTTCATTTCCTTTTCGGTGTGATAGCAGGCACAGGAGGGGCAGAACCAGCCTACTGACTTTACCGTAAAATGCTTTTTGTTTTTTATAATATCAACATCATATTCAAAACGAATGTTGTCAAACACGATGTCATGCCATTGGCCGCACTCCGGGCACTGTACACACCAGCGTTCCCGAGTTCCGGCATTAAAGGCTTTTTCGATTTTGCTCGCGTTTTTCTTCGTCGGCGTTGATACGCGAATCGCTTTTTTATTATAAAACGTTGTTGTTCGAGCCATAGCCAGCCCCCATGGATCTCCTTCTGTTCCGGCTGATTCGGCCCAACGGTCAATCTCATCTCCGATTACGACGCGAACAGGCGTTGAAGCAAGCGCCGAAGCGCTGTTGGAACCGCACATGGTCAGCATGCCGCCGGGAAAACTCTTTTGCAAAATCGTATTGTTACTGTCCCGACTTTTTACCTCCGAGACCTTTACACGTAAAGATTTGCTGTCGCGGACCATGGGCGCAACGCGTATCTTTGAAAACTTCTTTGCATCCTCGATTGTCGGATGAATATACAGGATACCGCAAGGGTCTTGGTCTATCATGTATCCGATGAAATTGAGCTCAAGCTCTGATTTACCGACCTGAGAGGCGGCAACCATAACAATCTCATGTACCTTTGGATCGGTGAGGGCGTCCATTGGCTCTCTGAGATAGGGAGTTCGATAAGTTCTCCACGGTCCCGGCTCGGCGGAGCTCTCGGATGAAAGGCGCCGTTTTTTATCTGCCCATTGAGAAACGGTCAGCTCCTCAGGCGGCTTAAACCCGCTTATCGCGCTTGCGATAGCAGCGTTTAGGTTCTCAGCGTCAGTCCGTTTCTTCATTCTTTTCAGCCCAATTCTGCCGCTCCCTCACCTTTTTAGCGTATTCTTCCGGATTGTATTTGTAATTTGAAAGCTCTTTAAGCGCTTCGTTTACTTCCTTACGGATAATAACGGCGGCCTCTTCTGCCGTTTCAACCGAAGCGACGTCCACGGCAAGGCGCCCGGGTAAGGCGATTAGGACGCTTCGAACCGCGTAAACGAGGTCCGTTGTCATCGCTTCAACATCCTGGCTGCGGTGCATCTGTCCCTGCAGCTCCAGCATCTCAAGCTCGGCTATTGAGGCTTTGGCGTTTTTCAGCTTAACCTCGGCGTCGAGCTTGGCCTGTTCGAGGTCCGCTACAGCTGTGTGTTTTTCGCGTCCATTGGCTTTATCGGAAAGGTATTTGATATATGCCTGAATTGTCGGAAGCAGGTCATATTTTGTCGGTTTTCCCTGACCCTTGATAATGCCCTCAGTCTTGAGCTGCTCCACGCGGCGAGTCGTTACTCCGAATAATTTTGCAATAACCTGCGTTGATTGCAGATTAGGCGGAACTTCAGGCATCGTGCTCACCTCCGATTTTTAATCAAGAATACCGGTAGCCGCAACATTGATGCATTTGCTGCCACGCTCTAAAGTCACGTCGCGCTTACAGGTTACTTGCATGTATCGCTTAACAATAACATCGCAGAATCGCGGGTCGAGTTCGATTATTCGCGCTTTTCTTCCGGTGCCCTCGCAGGCAATGAGCGCCGAGCCGGAACCGCCGAACGGGTCGAGCACAAGCCATCCCGCCCGGCTGCTGTTCTCGACGAGCTTTGCTATCAGAGCCGTAGGTTTCATGGTGGGATGCTCAGCGCTTTTCAGAGGCTTATCGTAGTTAAGGACGCTGCTCTCCAGCTCTTCGATAGCATCGTAAACCCGCTCAATTACTTCTAAGAGTTCTTCGTGCGTCATGCTGTCAAAGTCAGGGCGTCCGCTTTCATCGATTACTGTTGACAGATTTCTTTGTTCAACAAAATAATGCGCAGCGCCGGATTTCCATCCATACAGAATAGGCTCATGCCGCCATTGATAATCTTGTCGTCCGAGAACGAAGGAGTTCTTTACCCATATCAGGCACTGCTTGAGCAGAAAGCCTGCGTTAACGAATTCCTCGCGGAACGCAACGCCCTCTCCGTCTGCGTGGAATATGTAAGCGGCAGCGCCCTCTTTCGTGACCGCTGCCGCTGAAGCATACATATCGTGGAGAAACGCCCGAAACGCCGAGCTCTCCATTTTATCGTTCATTATTTTCCCTGCTGCGCCCTCGTAATCCACATTGTACGGAGGGTCCGTAACAATGAGCTGTGCCTGAGCGCCCTGCATCAGCTTTTTGTATGTCTCAGGCTTCGTGCTGTCGCCGCATATCAAACGGTGCTCACCGAGAATCCATATGTCACCCGGCTTTGTTATGTACGTTTCTGTTATCTCCGGGATATTCTTGTCGGCTTCATCAAAATTGATGGTTTTCTCGACAAGGCATTGCATAATATCAGCTCTCACGTCGGCGTCATAACCCGTCAAGTCCAAATCAAGCTCTGACAAATCCAACTCGCTGAATATCTCTGCAAGCATTTCCGAATCCATTTCGGCCAGCTCAGCAAGACGATTATCTGCAACGAGATCTGCAAGTTCTTCCGCTTCGTTTTTATAATCCTGATAATCTACAGGGACCTGCTTGCATCCGGCGAGTTTAGCTGCCATAAGACGGCCGTGTCCGCGAACCACAAAACCGGATAAAGTCGAAACGGTTACAGGAGCCCTCCAGCCTTGTTCTTGAATTATGTGTGCCAGCAAAGTTATCTGTTCCAGAGGATGCTGGTTTGGATTCTTGGGGTTCGGTTTCAAATCATCTATTTCTACGAGCTTGTCATAAGCACAGAATACCGGTATTTCGGTATCACTTGCCTTAACGCTTATATTTTCAGCCAAAAAACAGTCCTTCTCTCTCTTTTATGCAACGAAATGGGTAAATTTTTGATTTTCATAACTAGATTTATTCTGGGGTCGTCGAGCCCGCATGATTTTCAGAGGGGGGTCACAGTACCTTTTTTTGTACTTGGCATGATTTTTCGTTAATGCTATATCATCTTTGGACTTTCAAAAGCACTTTCGTACACACTTACGGCTGTATCCAATGGAGATACTGCGTGTCGGGAGAAGATACAGCAGATAACGTACTCCCCTATTACTATGCGGTGTTTGCATGAAGCAAAAGACCGCCCCTAAAATCAAGAGCGGTCTAGTTTATGTGTGGTTTTACATCTTGAATTATAAATTATTTTTGCTGTCGTGTAAATGGCGACTTTTTGACATGTCTAATCCCGGTCTATCCATTCACTACCGAAAAGGCACGCACTTACTCTTTCACACGCAGCGTCAATGTCTCTATATATCGTGCGTATGTCGATGTTTTCTCTCTCAGCAATGTCGCCTGCTGGCGTTGGTTCTTCTGACAAATACATGGATTGCAGTACACGATACCGGCGCTGATCGTCTGGCTTCTTTGCTAGCATGCAATATGAATCCAATGCAGCATCTATCTGCTTCAGCATTATGTATGACATCACCTTCGAGTGGATAATTGACTGTACACTAACGCCATCTTTACCTTCCATGAGGTTCTTAAAGAAGTCGTAGTCCTCCGCTCCCAAGTCTTTTAGGGAGGCAATCGCTGTATCGGCATGAGTTTTAATCTCCATATAGTTTTTTAATAGCCGCTTCGTATTTCTTAAGCGTCGGTCTGTGCGTTGCTTTGAATCCTTCTGTTCTTCCTTCTTGTATGCCTCGGCGCCCACCTCAGCCGCAAGCTTAACAATTTCTGATTTTGTCATTTCTCCTTTACTCATGACTTTACCTCCTTAAGCATGTTGGACGCACGCCCGTTCCATAGGCTTAAAGCAGCCTTGCGAAGTTCGTGCCTGGCTGTGCTTTTCGGTAGTTCTGGACCGTGAGCGTGGCATTGCAAGCACTCAACATATACCATAGGCACGCATATGCTTGCATCGTCTATGATTGTTGCCTGACCCCCGCAGAACGGGCAGGGCAATGCGGCTGTTGTTTCTTCTTTAGTCATCGGCTCTCCTTTCGTCTTAACAATAAGCGTGTAGTCAGCAAGCATATCTCACATCTCCTTTTTGTTTTTTGCTGCAATTTTTATTCCTCGTAGCGCTCACCCCCATTGCCATTTCCATAAGGGCCGCTATCGTTCTTGTCTTTTTCTCTATCTCTGTCTGCCAGCGCTTTCGGAGGCAGTATGTAACGGATGTACTGCGGCATTCCAGGCTTAAATTCGCCTCTGTAAAGCAGCGCACAGTGTTTCGGCACCCGGAGCTCCGCTCCTCCGAGCGCAGCCTTATCTTTCGGGACCGGGCGAACAAGGTTTCTTGAAGCCTTATATTTCTTTTCGTCCTTAACGTACCTAACCTGCTTAATCAGGTAATTTGCCAAAGCCAAATGATCTGGTTCGTCCCAGACATATTCAGAATCGACGGTATTGGCGTTATTCCATTTGCTTAGGCAGATTTCGAGCATATTTTTCGATATAACGACATGATGATGGACCCGGACGGTTTCTCCGGTTTTCCCGTCCATATCGCTGGTTACGGAGTAGTATTTGAAAACAGTTCCTTTCGGAGCAGCGTTCTTACATCTACGGAAATAATTTTCCAGTTCTTTGTCAGCTGATTTCCTAATGAGAATTGAAAACTCTTCTTCCGAGAGTATGCTTATATCAATACCCCAGCTTTCTATTCTTTTCAGAAGGCGGTTATAAGCTTCTTCCGAATAGTCAAGTCCGAACAGAGAATCTTCGGATGTAAAATTAGCATTAAGGAGTCTGGCAGACTCTTTTATCGTAGAGGCTTCATTCTGCTGAATCTTCTTAATATCCGATTTTACTTTACGTTCAGACTTTGTCGGTTTCTCTCCCTCGAGGTAATATTTGATTTTCTCCCCAATGTTGCCAGATATGTAAGTGCGAATTACCCAGTATCCCTCTTTCATAACACACCTCTTTATCTTATGGTCGTAAACTTAGGCTTTAACCAAGCCCCCAAACGCGCGCGCGTTATATATATAATGTATAAGGTTTTTGTCAAAGGCTCGAAGCGCGCCCCGTGCCTCCACAGGGCGCAGTTCCAACGGTTGACATAACTATTGTGTTTTACTCTGGCTTTCCGCATCGCTCGAATTCATAAACCCATACCCACGGATTGAAGCAAAAGCGATATGGAGACAGGGGCCCGCTCTGCTTTTCTTTAAGGGTGCTGTTCCAAAGCTGCTCAAAGCAGGCTATATGCCAATTTGCTATGCTGATATCAACATCAGCATCACCGGAAGGCGGCAACTTTTCTATGTACTTGTCACCGTCTTTTGTGCCTTCGGCTATTACATCAGCTTCGGTGATGTCCTGCAGCCGCTCAACTCTCACTCCGGTCACGCGGAGGAATATTCGGGCAGCTTCTTTCGGCATATGAATTGAGGGACGCCATGTAAAGTTTTCCTGTCGGAATCCGTCTCCATCGGTCATAGTAATTTTGGGTGTGCCGTCAGCCGCATAGTAGTACTGTCCTTTGTCCCATTCGACATGAGACTCATCTTTACTCCACGGCGCGAGATATTGCCACGTTTCCCGGACATAGAGAATGTCGCCGACATCATATTTAGGGTACATGATATTCCGGCTTGTGTCGTCAACTGAGATTTCACGGCCCAGATAGCAAGGCACAGAAGCACCATACTCAGAGTTCCGGCAGTCGTTTACAGCGTTCCATGTTCCTCTTGCGTCTTCTCCAACAACTCGTCGCGTCACCGTCTTTCGTCCGTTCAGTATCGCCCTCACCATTTCGGTGTTAAAGAATATCGGTTTCATTGCGTTTTCCTCCTAGCACAAATCGGCATCAATCAACACAACATGAGGCAGCCCATTCAATTCTTTTTCATAATCATCAAAGTTGTCCGGACAATTAGCATCATCGGGAGTTGACTTCATAAACGCTTCACGCGCAGATTCAATCGATATTTCGTCTGGCATCTCTCCGATACAGTCATCGTTAAATGTTGAAATCTCTGATACATAAACCCCAATTGCTTCATATTCCGAATTTGCAGCTATTAGCGCATAATATGGAAACTTTCCACTAAAATTGAAATACTTCATATTAGAACCACCTTTTTTCGTCGGCCCTGGTGTTACCGCCTCTGCTCCGGCTTTTATTTCGTTAGCATTCATGAATATCTCCTTTACGATTTGAATATAATAGTTTAGGCCTAATATCTTTAGAGAGGAGGAAGGCTTTTATGGTGCTAATTGTTATCGTCGTCATAGTAGTTTTTATAACAACAATTATCATTACCCGCCCCCGCATAGTAATAATGAAAGTTTAATTTTTTACCTTGGATTTCGGACGGAATGTCCGATTCCAAGTCAGGGATATACTAAGATAATAAATTATAACTAAAGTGTGACATCGCCTTTGAAGGCGTTTTTTTATGCCCTTTTTCGACTAATACAACTCCGGTTTGCTGCTATAGCAGAGATACGTCCATCCTAGCTGTCTGTCATAAAGAGCTGTATGCGTCCCGCTCCCTTGAGTGAAATTTGCCTGGAACACTACCGAAGGGTCATTGAGTATCCGCTCGCCCTCAAGAAGCCGTTTCGCAATGTCAACACATCGGGCATCTGGGCGGAGCTTTTGGAAGTAGCCACTGCTCATGTTGTAATACTGACCATCTTGATAAATAACTTCTGAGATGGTGTTTGGGAATTCGGGGCTTGCCACTCGGTTGAGTACAACCTCTCCAACACACATTTTCCATTCGTCCGACAACCAGTAGCTGCCGGCTTCGGCGTAGATAATCTTGGAGAGTAAGTATAGGTCGTCCCATGAGACCTTCGCGTATGTAAGGCCCTGAGCGTCTATTTTGGCATTTCTCAGCTCCTCGGCCTGATGTCCGCAGTCCGCGTCACCGACAATGGCCGTCGCAATCATCACAGCCATGTAATCGGGCTCGGGCTCGACAGCGGACGCTTTGAGCGACAAAAGCATTATTATTAAAATAAGCAGGACAAACGAAACTAGGGCAACTAGGATGCCGTTGACACCGTTGTTTTTATTCATGCCTGAATGTCTCCTTTTTCAGAATGTTAATTGCTGCAATCGCATACTGTATCTCGCACGATTTGCAAGCGTTCGAGTCGGCTTTCGCTCGGGGGCAGCATTTACAATTGTGGTCTTTCAACTTTTCTATGGCTTCGGTTGGCGTCATTTTGCTTCCTCCAGTTCTGAAAAGCTGAACGACTCTCTGACCGTGCCTCCCGCTAACTTGAACTCAGCGTCAAAGAAGCGCTTTTCAGGATGTATATAAACCACTTTGCCCTTGAGCTCCGCTTTTGGATTTCGTCCGCTGTTGCTGTCGTTATCGGTGTTGTAAAACGTCTTTGGCTTTAGCTTCAGCTCGTCGCCGATATGTATTTCGTTCAATTCAGCGCCTCCTTGTCAAAAAAGGAATAGGGTTTTCCTGTGTATTGGCAGTACGGAAGCTCAATCATAGCGCCGGGGCTGTCTCTGTAATCTGGAAGAAATCTAACCGCATCGGAGTCGTCAATCAAATCAAAGCTGATTCTCATATAAGCCTTTGGCGTTAAACCCTCATGGTTGTTTGCCGGATTGATAGGGATATTTCCTTCTGCCCTGATTATCTCGGCGGCTTTTGCGAATTTTTCTTTATAGTTCGGGTCGCCGGTGATTTTACCAGCTATGTATATTTTCATTGGAGTTCTCCTAAATCTTGATGTCGTACTCACGGTTGAGCACGCTTTTCAGGTCTGACATACTGACGTAGCCCTGCGCGATGCTATCAGACAGCTCGTTTACTTCGTCCCAAAACACGCGCAGTTCATCTTTTGTGGCATCATGCTTATCGAACAGGACCGTAAAGAAGATTGCCATTGCGTAGTCTATCGCTTCGGTGTGTGCTGCTTTCTTGGCATGTTCGACATCGGCCATTGTCGCTGGGCGGCGGCGAGGGTTAGTTTTACTCATATCTCCACCGCCTAACATATCAATTCATCGTATTGTAGTGCTTCGACCAAATCCGACCTCGGCGTAAGCCTATCAAACGAGCAGGGGCTAGTGTCCAGCAACCATTCATGCGAGCAATAATTTAGTTTGCTGTTATCGCTTATGGCGCAAGCGTAGGTCTCCATTTCCCGCGCCATTCCGTACCGCATCAGAGCGTTCCACCTGTCAGGGTAATTCTTCCGAAGGATTTCGATGTTATTCCCCTCGAAAGCTAAACCCGTCCCGCAGCACCAGCAGCCGTTGCGAGAGAAGAGCTTATTGCCGTCTTTGTCAGTCAGATCGTAGAGGGGAGCATACGGACAGTTACGAGAGTGGATATATTCCCAGACATCCTCATCCGTCCAGATTGACAGCGGCTGTGAATAGAGATATCCATCGGATTTATATAAAAACCCATTATCAAGAAATGTGAACGTCCGGCGGCGGGACTCACTCGCCATAAGGCCGCGAAACAGCGTGTCGCACCCGAGCTCGCGCTGGAGCTTCTCGGAGGGCTGCTCTTTAATGAAGTTGCAGCAGGAATGTGAGATTCTGAGGTCTGGGTATTTCTCAAGCATTTCGTAATAATCTTTGTTGCCGTCCGACTTTTCGGTGCTGTATTTTAGAAATACATTGATGTTGATACGCGGAGCGTCGAGCTTGGTTGCGTCTTTGCCGAGTATCGGAAATCCGTACTGCTCGGCGATAAACCAGAAGCTGACCAGCGTTCCGGCTTCCCAAACGAGCTTGCGGCGGCGGAAATCGTCCCACATTTCGGGCGTGACCGCGTCGTTGAGCTTGTCCGTGGAAAGCAGTCGTCCATTTTTCTTGAGATATTTACTGACTTCTCCGCGCTCCTCTATCAGCGCCCAGACTTCCTTTTGAGCTTCATACTTAAGGCGAGGTACCTTTATGCGGTCGAGCTTGGTTTCGTAGAAGTTGTCGCCGCCCCACTCTTTACCGAGCTTTCGGGCAAAACAGAGGCTTTCAGTGTACTCAACGCCTGTGTTACCAAATATAACAATCATGTTCGCGGCTTCTTCGGGGCAAGTCTGACGGATAAGGTCCCAGAGCGCGGTGCTGTCCTTGCCGCCCGAGAATGCAAGGGCGACCTTTTTACCTTGGGCGAAGGTCTGACGAATTATGTGCTTTGCGACGTTAATTTTGTATTCCAATGGGAGCGCCTGCATCTTCTGCATCTGTGCGTAGGTATAATAGCTCTTTTTCTTATCTGGTTTGTCTCCGCTATCAGCAAGGATGTCGTCAAACAGATCTGTTTGTTCGTTCATACCGCAACCTCCCGCTCAAGCTCTGCGTCGTAATGCTGCATATTCCTCGCCGTGCTCTAATGCATACACTCGACTTGCAAACAGGTCTTTGGTTACGCGGTAAAGGTCCTCATACGGAGGGATTTCAAGTTCAACTCCACGATTTGCGTCAGATTCCGAAACTGCTTTATTAAGAGCAGTTTTATACTCTTTGTCGCGCGCGGCTTTTGTTTTGTACGTTCTCAAGAAGTGGTAACACGTAAAGCCTTTTTCATAGAGCTGAGTTTCTCCAACTTTGGCAACTATCGCGGTCAGCTTGTATTTATCGAAATCCCTCAGATACCCAAAACTGCGCACGTCGTGAGCAATAACCTCGTTTGGTGTAATTTTAGATATAAGCGGTACAATCGCTGCAGCTGCGTTTTCGGCCTTTTCCTTGCAATCAAACACGGTTTTCCCGATGCTGTAGTCCCAAACCGTTGTATGCGTACCGCCAGCATAATCAATCGAATACCCAAAATACGGATTTTCTTCGCCCTGCCCGCATATCCACGAATATCCGACCGTCCCTTCCAGAACGACATCAAGACTAACAATGAATATGTCCTGTCCTTTTTTGAATGCTGGAATTGCTTCATATCTACGGGCTTCGTTAATGATGTCAAATAAACTGATTTGAAAATCACTTGCTTTCATACCGCAACCTCCCGCTCCAATTCTGCCATTGTAGTAATTTGCTTTTTGCACCATTCTGGCAGATTTGCCCGGACAAGCGCCGTTGCAAACGGAGGCGGTACCGCGTTTCCGCATCTTGCGACCTGCTTCGTCTTGCCGTACTCGTTGCCGAGGTAGTCGCGCTCGATTATGTAGTCAGCAGGGAAGCCCGTCGCGGCATAAAGCTCTTTCGGCGTCAGCATCCGCAGTCCGATGTCGGCTATGAAATAGGCTGTTCCGGAAATCCAGATAAGCAGCACTTCATCATCGGCGAGAGCATAATCGCAATATTTGTTGAGCAGCTCTCTGATTTGCGGCCAGAATTTGAGATTGACTTCGGCGGCATATTTTTCAACCGTCATATATACAGCGCCGAACTGGCCGCCGCCTGCTGTAGTCGTTCTTAGAGGCTCGCCGCAGGGCTGTCCTTTGTCCTTCCCCCTGTATTCTGTGATATGCGAGAGGGCAAGAGGGTTATTGGTGGCAGCCGGCTCCGCTCCCATCGGGTCCTAGGCATCGGCGC
>Ga0074193_1001280_pt2 | contig 23672 bp, 13 predicted proteins | sample EPASupsiteHSE605_FD_64523 | JGI IMG/M metagenome (GOLD analysis project Ga0074193, IMG submission 64523) | Bioremediated contaminated groundwater from EPA Superfund site, New Mexico - Sample HSE6-05 | ecosystem: Environmental > Aquatic > Deep subsurface > Groundwater > Contaminated ... | reverse complement strand
AATTATTCTAAAATTTGCATTTATCATCTCAACTGAAACCTAGGAAAATAGTTGCTGGAAGTTTTCAATGAAGGCAAAAGGTCGAAAATTTGGGAAAATTTCAAAAGCACACTTTTGAGTAACAAGGGCGATTTTCAGAGAAAACGATAGCAAGAAAAATTATGAAAATTAAAAGGACATCTGCGGAAAGTCTGCATGAGTGTACCATAATCAATAATTACGGACACAACATTTTCACCCTTACGTCTTTTACGCTACTGTAAACCTTATAGTGAATTCCGTCCCATTGTCCTTTTTCAGTTCAAGTTTGCCTTCTAACTGGTCTATGAGAGTGGTTACCAGTTGCATGCCAAGGCTAGCAGGGTTCTTCAGATCAAAATCTCCAGGCATACCTATTCCGTTGTCTGAGATTATCAGGATAAAACTGGTACTTTGAACTTTCTCTTGTTTGCTTCCTGCTATATTGTCTTTATATCCACTTGATTCCTCTTTGAAAAGTTTAATTTGAATCTGCCCGTCATCTTTGTCGATAAACGCATGTTTAAGAGAATTTGAAACGAGTTCGTTGACGATTAGCCCTAGCGGAACTAAAGTATCCATACCAAAGAAAATATTTTCTTCCAGATCCATATTCAATCTAATATCGACATTTCTAGATTTGTATGTCTGGAAAAGGTTCTCGACAAGCCTTTCTAGATATTTTGAAGATTTCAGTACCTCGCTTCCCTTGCCTTCGTGCAGCTCTTCGTGGATGAGAGCCATAGAAACTACTCGGTTCTGGCTTTCCCTGAAAGCTTCAACAACTTTTGTGTCATTGAACTTATCAGCCTGAAGATCGAGAAGGGAAGAAATTACCTGAAGGTTGTTCTTGATCCTGTGGTGGATTTCCTTTTTACGGGCATTTTCTATGCTCTTAAGGAAATATTCTGTTTTTTTTCTTTCAGTAATGTCTTTCAGTACTCCGATAGCTCCATAAGGCTGGCCGTTATCACCCATAAGCCAGACTCCGTTATTTTCTACATAAATGCAACTTCCATCTTTTTTTCGTAACCTTAGTTCTTCCTTAAATCTACTTCCGGTCTTTCTCGCACTCTGAAATTTTTCATCTCTACTATTCATATCTGTTAGATGGATATTTTTAAGCCACACTTCCTTGCCAAACCTCTGGAACTCTTCAAAGCTATACCCTGTAACTTCTTCTATAGCACCTGCCCAGCTGCTCTTATCTGTTCTTAAATCATATTCATATACCACTTGCCCGGTCTGCTCAGTAGCGATTCTGTATCTTTCTTCACTTTTCCGGAGTTTTTCTTCGACTCTTTTACTTCTGGTTATATCCCTGGAGATGACTGAGATAGAGACCAGCTTTTTAGAGGCGTCAAGTATCGGAGAAAAAGTTACTGAAACATTTATTATCCTGCCATCTTCTCTTAACCTTAAAGTCTCATAATTGTGGATTTTATCTCCCTGATTAAATAGTTCGATTAATTCTTCTGTTTCCTCAACTAAGACGGACGGTTCAAGGATGGATATTGGCTTCCCTATAATTTCTTTAGCTGAATAGCCATAAGTTTGCTCTGCACCTTTGTTCCAGCTGGTAATAATGCCATCAAGCGATATAGTTAAAATAGCATCATTTGATAACTCCACAATATCTGCTAAACTCCGGATTTTTTCTTCTTCCTTTTCACACCTGGAATTTTTTATCTGTTCCAATTTTCCTTCCCTTTTGATTAGCACAAACTGGTGGTTGATAGCCACCTCAATGACCTCAGGTGCATCGAACCTGTCAAGAGAATAAGTGCAGAGAGCGATCATCTGATAATTGCCTATATCACTGTCCAGTTTTATCTCATGGTTAACAAAATCGCTCCGATCCTTTTTCTCCAAACACAAAGCGTTTCCACTCAACCTCAATCCATCGTATCCACTTGCCAGAGCCTTATTGAGTTTTTCAACCAGGACATTTAAGACTCTCTCCGAATCAAAAGCTCCCTCTTCTGTATAAAACCGATAGTAGGGAATAATTTGTATTTGTCCTTTCTCCAAATAGCTATCAATATCGGGAACAGCCACTCTCAGGAATTCTTTTGCATCTTCTACTTCCAGGGGTTCCGATGTGATCCACATACTAAACTCGTTGTTTTCCAGTCCCGTCTTGAAGTAAGGAACCAGTGTATCCATTAAATCTTCTTTTGTTTGATAGAATTGACAGATATGTGTGCCCCAGGGTATATCTCCAATAATATCAATGCCAGATTTCCTCAGGCTTTCTTTCACTTCAAATTTCCTCCAAATTGAGAATGTAAAGGCAAATGTTTTTTATGAATTTACATGCCTTAATTCTCTCATTTTTCACAGTTTCGGTTCTAATATTTTGAACCCTGAAGTTAATTAATAAAAGGTGTAAGCACAGGAATAGACTTAGTTCTAGTAAACATATATTCTGCTAATTTTTTTAGATTTGATCAAAACTGACCCAACAATTATGTTTTATATTAAATCACATAACAAAAATTGACACTTATCTATTAAGCAAAGTGAGCTTAGTTCGTACATATAAGTAACTTAATTAATTAGTTTACCCTAATATAATACTTTCTTCGATGACAGCAACTCAAGATTTTCTGATATTGAGTAACTTATCAAATTCTTATGAGGCCATGAAAAGTCATCCTCTAAAACCTATCTCAAAACTACAGTTGACTCTACAATTGGGATGATATATTCTACTTCATAGTAAATATACTCCTGAATTTCAATAATTCCCGATATAAAGTCATTTACAATATAAAGTCAAAACCAACAATGTCATTTACGATATAAAGTCAAAACCAACAATGTCAATTATCCAATTGTAGAAATAAGTTGAGTTTTGAGACAGCCTGATCCGGAAAGTTTTTTATTTCTAGCTCTTATTCTCACTATTTATCTAATTTTATTTCCCGTTCTGTGGTTGTAATTGCATAAACGTTTCCGGCTTTCTTTACCAGAGAAGTGGCAGTTAGCCAAACATCCACTATCCTGCCATCTTTAGTAATTCTTTGGGTGCAGTAAGGTTCAAGGACCTCAGCCTGACTAAGCTTTTTCACTATAGACAACTCTTCTGTTTTCCGATCCTCAGGGATCAGACTGCTAATATTCATTGAGAGTGCTTCGGTTTCACTCCAGCCATAAATACTCTCTGCCTTTGGATTCCATGCCAGGATATTGCCTTCCATGTCCTGCAATGTTATAGCATCGCTTGCATCGTGCACTATTGCAACCAGACGGCGCATAGTTTCAGACTCCTTAAGCTTTATCCGTTCCATCTCGGAAATATCCGTAAAAGTAATTACAGCTCCTTCAATAGTGTTTTCAAGGGTACTATATGGCCGGATACTCAGTAAATACCAGGTATTCTCCTTAGTTTGGACTTCAATATCTTTAGGTATCAGACTTTCCAACACTTCCTTTATGTCCTCTACCAGGCGATCGTAACCTATAAGGTTTGAGACAATATGTCCAACAGGCCTTCCAATGTCTGACGGGATCAGGTTTATCAAACGTGTAACCGGAGGAGTGAAGCGCATGATGCGTAGTTGATAGTCCACAAAGATAGTGCCTATGCCTGTTCCAGCCAGGAGGTTGTTCATGTCGTTATTGGCTTGAGACAGTTCAGCTACTCTGTTTTGTAGTTCGATATTGACCGTGCCAAGTTCCTCATTTACTGATTGCAGTTCCTCCCTTGAGGTCTCCAGTTCCTCGTTTGTTGACTGTAGTTCCTCGTTGACTGACTGCATCTCTTCGTTTGCAGATTTAAGTTCTTCATTGGAAGTCATCAGTTCCTCATTGGAAGCTTTTAAGCTTTCTTCCTTGGCCTGTAACTCCTTTTTCAGCTTTAAGATTTGCAAATCCACATCCGTTTCACAAGCTTTTTCACCAGCATCTATGGAGGTAGCCTTTTTAGTTTCGATCTGCTCCCACTCCAGTGGTTCCTCAAAAGTGACCAGGAATAAGTTTAACCAGGTTGCTGTATCATGGTCTCGCTCTACAGGTCGTACTACCAGATTAATTGTAGTAGAATCACCATTGGTTTTAACTCGCACTCTGGGGTAAAACACCGGCGCTTTATTTATAATGGCTCTGTGCAGGGCTGTAGTCAATTCCGACCTTAATCCCTCTCGAGCCATACTCAGTATGTTCATGCCGACTTCACCCGAAGCCGGCTCAAGGTACATGCCAGTACGGCCATAAATGTACAGGATATTACCTTGTTCGTCGATCAGAACACTGACAGGGGCGTAATATTTCAGCATTGTCTGCTCGGTCAGCTTGCGCAGTTGAGGTCGGATTTCGACAGGAACGTTGCCTGAAGGTTTTCTGACTTGGATTTTCATAGATGGTGAGATAAAAGTCCCTATGGAAAGGAAATACTCACTGCTAGCGCCTCCTTTTTTTATATACAGTTTTGACTTGCGATCCAGTGTGTCAAAAAGATTAGTAAACTCACCCACATTTTCGGAAGGACCAAGAAAGAGAAATCCACCCGGGTTCAATGCATAGTGGAAGAGAGGAATTAGTTTCTTCTGCAGTTCTTTGTCCATATAGATCAGCAAGTTGCGACAACTGATGAGGTCAAGCTTAGAGAATGGAGGGTCCTTAATAATATCCTGCTCGGAAAAAATAACCATTTCACGGATATTGTGCTGAATGTGGTAGTAGCCGTCCGAATCCAGAGTGAAGAAGCGCTTAAGTCTTTCAGGTGACATATCGGCGGCAATATTGGCTGGATAGCGGCCACTTCGAGCTTTTTCAATAGTCTTACTGTCAATATCAGTGGCGAAAATCTGCACCCTAAAATTTTGGTTCAAGTTTTCCATCTGTTCCTGAAGTAAAATAGCTATGGAATATGCCTCTTCCCCAGTTGAACAGCCGGGCACCCAGACGCGTATTGACGACTCTGGATACTTGCCGACAAAGAGACACGGGATAACCTGTTCCTGGAGTGCTCTAAAAGCTTCAGGATTACGGAAGAAACTGGTGACGCCGATTAAAAGGTCATGAAAGAGAGCTTCAACCTCAGCGGGCTTTTGCGCTAAATAACGTACATATTCATCCATATTCTCTATATTCCGGACAGCCATGCGCCGCTCAACGCGACGATTGATGGTACCGTACTTATAGTGAGAAAAATCATGACCAGTCTTTATAAGAAGAAAATTGAATATATTTTTCATCGAACCTTCAAATTTTGAGGCTTCTTGGCGTGTTTTCCCGAAAACATAGTTAATATAGGCAATGAGATGGGCAGGCATTTCTTCAGGCTTCAAGACGTAATCTACCTGACCTGTGGCAATGACACTAAGAGGCATATTGTTATATTCGCTGGACTCGGGTGTCTGTGCCATTACCATTCCTCCCTCAGCCTTGATAGCCTGCACCCCCTTTGTGCCGTCGCTACCAGTACCTGAGAGTACAATACCAATAGCCTTCTCTTGTTTGTCCTGAGCTAGAGAGCTGAAAAATATATCAATAGGTAGGCGATGACCATGCGGTTGGGATGGTTCCATCAACTGGAGCACACCGTTCCGAAGGACCATATCGCGGTTCGGCGGAATGATGTAAACACGGTTAGGTTCAATGTCTGTCCAATTTGTAGCTTCGTATACAGGCATTCTGGTAAAGCTCCTGATCAGATCTGAAAGGATGCTTTTATAATTTGGATCCAGATGTTGTACCAGGACAAAAGCCACTCCGGGATCGGTGTCTGATGGCATGGCTGAAAAGAAAGCTTCGAATGCAGCTAGCCCACCAGCCGATGCCCCGATGCCTACAATTGGAAAGTCCTTTTTTGGAGACTCATCCAAAGATACATCCAGAACAGAATGTTCTCCAGTTGAGATTTTTTTTATAGTTTGTGGCTCTTCTTCTTTTGACCTTTGCATTTCTTCTTTGCCTGTGGGCTCCTTTTCATTGTCCGTGTTATCACACCCATCTTCAATTACAGGTATTTTTTATCAAAACTATCTACAGTACACGTTCTTCCAAAATGTTATTCAGAAACATACTTGATCTTCATCGGACATTGTTACTAGACATTGTTACTAATTACTTAATTGTGAAACATACATAAACCCAATAGAAGGAGATCACATATATTTTCTGTGTCTTTATGTTGCGAAAGTATACCCAAAACAATGCAGGTGACAGATAATATCAAGTGTATATGTGAAAGTTACCTGCTCAACAAATATAAGCTGGAGGTAATCGGTACTTATCAGTACCACTATTTCTGCTAAAAATTATCAGAGAATTTTTTAAGAGCCTATAGATGTTCAATAATCAATGTTGTAAAATTAGTATATCGTAACAAGCTTGCCCACAAGCCTTTAAAAAAAACTGCTTGTCCGCAAGCCTTTTAAAAAAAGGCTTGAGCGAAAACGACGAGTTAACATTTGGATTTGGAAATCTTATCCCCTAGCCCTATAGGCGTGATAAACCGGCGCAACGGTTTCGGTGCAACGGTTTCAACAAAACCCTTTTCAAAAAAGGTTTGACCAGAGATTTTTTCAGAATCAGAAACATGTGAAGTAGATTGTAGGAGCAAGTACGGCCCAGAGGAGAAGCGAGTAAACAAGCCCTTTTTTCCACCCGGATTTGAGAATAAAATAACTTGCGGCAAGAGCACAACAAATATCTGCCAGCATTCCCACAAGTGCACCTTTTGAAATCTGTTCTGAGATCAGGAGCAGTTCGCTTCCCTTATAATCTATGCTCAGGCCCAGAATTGCTGCCAGATATACTGCTGGAAAAGCTGCAAAAACTCCCCCCAATCTGCCTCCGAATTTCTTCGCAACAATTGCGGAAATCGCAACAGCGCTTCCGCCAAAAAGAAAGCGGAGGAGAATCGGAAGTACTTCAATATTCAGCATTATATACCATTCCTTGTAACGGAAAATACCTTATACACACAGTTACATAATCTTTATGGATATTTTGGTTTGCTTTAATGCTTGCTATAACGTTAATATCCATATTTTTCCCTGATCTCGGATTCTTTAAGGATACTGAGTCCCAATTTCTCAAGGATTTCGGAAATCTTTTTTCTTTCTTCGCTTTTCATGGATTTCCGATCAAAATAAGCAAAATCAGCCTTTGATTTCTCAATTGCTTGCCTGATCAGGGCTTCATCCAAAAATTCCAGCTTGTACTTGGGAAAATTATGCCCGAAAGAAATAATGGTTTCGAATAAAAGTCCGGTCTGGCGCATGGCATAATGCCCCCCTCCAAAACCGATGGCAACAGGCACCTTCTCAAGAGAAACCTCAAGGATAGCTTTTGCAGCAACCTCGCCTGCCTCAGGATCTTTCCACTGCACTTCAGTGCTTCCTATTTCGGCATAAAGCGATGGAACTGAAAGCTCTGTAGGCCCGTGGTGGGTCACTTCAAGGGTAACGTCGTACTTCAGTCCTTTTTGCTCAGCCAGGCGCTTCATTTCCATAAGAATGGATTTCATAGCAGCCGGAGAAGAAACTGCAAGAGACTTAGGGCAGCCTCCAAGCCTTGCATCGTCTGATGGGTTTCCTGTGCAGTGTACGGTAAGAGAAGAAATCTCCTCTTTGCTCCGGTGTTTGGATGCAAAAATTATAAGGGAAGCTGGCAACCCTGCATTTTCGAGTCTCCTGTCGAGTCCGTCCTGGAAGACATGCATTTCCTCAATATCAACAAGCCTGAATCTTCCGTCCTGCGATTCCCTGGCCGCAGAGAATCCGGAGTTTTCAGGAAGTTCGAGGAGTTTCCATTCCATGAGGTTTAAAAGATGAGTCTTAATGTTCTGACTGGCAAGGTCGGGGGCAGAACAAATGATTGTTATTTTTGAGGTAGTGTTTTCAAGGAGACTTTTTTCCTGGCTCCCTGAGTTTTTTGGATTGCTGTTTTCTTTCATTTTTGATCAATTCGAGTCCTTATCACTTTACGTCCCTATAGATTTCGTTAAGATAGATAAATTCAACCCCGTACCGCAGTCTGAGTGTAAACCTGAATAGGCTATGAAGTGTTATCCTGAACAACTTGGGGCTATGAAGTATTATCCTGAACAATTTGAATAGATAAATCCCGAAGAAAAACACGAAAAAGATCCTATGTTAAGAACTGAGGGTAAGAGACAGGGTAAAAAGCCTCAAATGAAGAGTAAAAAGAGATCTGAGACAAAAGCAGTAAGTTGAAGCCAAAAGCAGTAAGTTGAAGCCAAAAGCAGTAAGTTGAAGTCAAAAGCAGTAAAAACCGTAGGAAATAAGTAACAAAATGTCCAGTAAAAGTAGCAAAAAGCTTACTTCTTTTAAAAAACTGTTAGAAAAATATTGTTAGCAGAATCCTACTCCCTAAGAAGCAGGGTTCTGCATTTTTCTTTGGAAAAAAGATTTTTAAAGTGCTGAAACAGGATTATCCAACGTGGATGTAAGAGTCCACAAGTTTCCTGATTTCTTCGTTCTTGCCGTAGAGTCTCTCACTGAGCTTGTTGTCGTCGAGACCTTCAAGGTAGTTTACGGTATCGTTGATCATACCTTCGGAGAAGACGTCGTACTCCATGAAGATGTCTTTCAGTTCCTTCAGGGCCTGAGCGGACTCATAGCAGGATGCAGGCAGGTGCTCAAGCTGGGCAAGTCTGTCCTTGTGTTCGTCCTTGAAAATGTTGACATCGATATAGAGCTTCTTTGCAACATCAAGGGCATTGTCCATTTCAAAGCCGTGGCGAATACCTACAGCAAAGGCTGCCATGAGGAGGTAAAGGTCAGCTGAGGGGTCTGCGGCACGGAATTCAAAGGTAGACTTGTAGCTGTGGCTCTTGAACTCTTCACTATAGTTAGGGTTGGCGATAGCTACCATCTTGCTTGATTCTTCAGAGAACCAGCCAAGAGGCACACGGATCAGAGCAGAGCGGTTCCTGTCTCCCCAGCAGATGTTGGTAGGAGCTTCCTGGTGAGGTACAAGACGCAGGTAGGATGTAGGAATTCTGTTTCCAAAAGCAGTAATTCCTGCTGCAATGTCAAGAAGACCGGCTATTGCAGTTTTTGCAGTGTCACTGACTCCGCCATTCTCGACCATAACAGTCTTTCCGTCTTTCAGGAGCTTCATGTGGACATGCAGACCGCTTCCGGCTTTTCCGACAGTAATCTTCGGAGCAAAGCTTACAATTACACCGTACTGGTCGGCAAGCATTCTGAGCATCCACTTTGCGACAAGCAGACGGTCGACAGTGTTCTCAAGTGTGTCAGTCTCAAATTCGATTTCGTTCTGCTCGTAGTAGTATTTGTCATCAGTAAAGTTTCCGACTTCAGAGTGGCCGTACTTGATTTTTCCGCCAGCTTCGGAGATGTACATCATTGCTTCCTTTCTGAGCTGGTCGAATTTGGTGAAGGGATTGGATTCGTGGTATCCTCTCTGGTCAACGGCTGGGAAAGCCATATTGACGTCTTCTTTATTGGCAATGATATAGTATTCGAGTTCACCCATTGACTGAAGTTCATAGCCTGTCTTCTCAGTCAGGACCTGGGCAGCCTTCTTCATGACGGTTTCGGAAGCACTTGCGAGAGGATTCCCGTCCTTGTCAAAGTAGGAACAGAGGATATCCAGGGTTGGGATTTCTTCAAAAGGATTCACGAAGGCAGTCCTGTATTTAGGAAGGACATAGAGATCGCTTGAGTCTGCTTCGATGTATGTAAAAAGGCTTGATCCATCGACTCTCTCACCAGCGGAAAGCAAGTTGTCAAGGTGCTCTTCATCTCTGATCACGAAAGCGAGAGCTTTGAGTCTCCCATCTCCACCAATATAGCGGAAAGTCAGCATTTTAATGCCGTTTTCCTTTATGAACTTTATAATGTCTTCTTTGGTGAATTCGCTTGCTGGTTTGTTGAGGTACTGTACCAGTTTATTTGGATTAAGTTCTACGGATGATGTTTTCATAATTATCCCTTCTTTTTTAACTGCAACATTCTAAGTAACTGCTATATTCCAGGTATTAAAGCCTCATTTCAATACCGAATATTTTCCAGGCTTATGGATTGTCACAGTGGACACAATTTTGTTAACTCTTGCCTGCTAGGAAGAAGATAACTTACTGCTGTCTATATAAAGTTTTTCTTTTTATAATTTTTCTAAAGAAATACTATAAAAAAGAGGAGGCGGTAAAGCTTCATTTTCGATATTTAAAGTTACTTTTCTCTTTCCGAGCTAAAAAGCCAGTTAAAGTTTAAGGTTTTATCAGTTAAGAGTTTTGCCTAATAAATATATCGGACAAATACAATATAGTCATTAAATTAGTAATTAATATAGTCATTAGATTAGTAATTAAACTAGTAATTTAACTATTAATTAAATAAATCCAGTAGAGTTGATAAATGCAGATATCTTTTATCTGCGTCTTATTTCGAGCTGATTTACTGTATTGGGAGAATGGAGGTAAAAAATATGGAGATTTATAGTGTTCCTGAAATTGCTAAAAATGTATTCTGGGTTGGGGCAAAAGACTGGAACCGCAGAATGTTTGATGCTCTGGTTCCACTGCCTCAAGGAACAAGTTACAACGCTTATTTTGTTAAGGGAGAAGAGAAAACAGCGCTTATTGATACTGTGAACCCTGGTTTCGAAGAGGAGTTCAAAGAGAAAATAAATCTGGTTTCCAGCCTTGAAAAACTGGACTACCTGATTATGAATCATGCCGAACCCGACCACGCCAGTGCAATTCGTTATGTCATGGATAGGGCTCCTGGCTCGGTGCTTGTTACCACGGAAAGAGGTGTAAAAATGGCAAGCATTTACCATGACCTGCCGGAAGGCCGGATTAAAGTCGTTGCCGATGGAGATACTATTGATTTAGGGGGTAAAATTCTGCACTTTATCGAAGCTCCCTGGCTCCACTGGCCTGAAACCATGTTTACATATCTGCCTGAAGACAAAGTACTTTTCCCATGTGATTTCTTCGGAGCTCATACGGCCCAGGGTGTCTATGATGAGGACCTGGAAGACCTTATTCCTCTTGCAAAACGCTACTACGGAGAAATCATGATGCCTTTTGGAAAAATGGGAGCAAAGGCTCTTGAAAAAATTAAGGATCTTGATATTGCAATTCTTGCACCGAGTCACGGGCCTATCTACAAAAACCCTCAGCGTATAATTGAGCCCTACGCAAAATGGACTGCAGGTGAGACCGAAAATAAAGCTCTTATTGTCTATGTGAGTATGTGGGGTTCCACAGAATTGATGATCAGGACAATTGCCGAAACCTTACTGAAAGAAGGTGTGGATGTCAGAGTCTATAACCTTGAAGTCGCAGACACAGGAGATGTTGCAAGAGAGCTGGTTGATTCCCGCGCTATTATCCTTGGAACTCCGACCGTCCTTGCAGGCATGCATCCTCTTGCCCTTTATGGCACTTACCTGGTAAAAGCTCTCAATCCGCCTGCAAAATACGGAGTTATACTCGGATCTTTCGGCTGGGGCGGAGGTGCTCTGAAGCAGGCAGGAGACATTTTGGTTCCCTCGAAGATGGAAGTTGTTGGAACACTTCAGGTGAAGGGCAAACCAAGGGAAGAAGATCTGAAAAAGGTTGAGGAAATCGGCCTAGAACTTGCCAGGAAAATGAAAGCATAACCTGAAAATGTATACATTCAAACCTGAAAATCTTAATTCTAAGCTTGCGTGTAAGGTATCTCTCAGCCCGGTAAAGTCCCAAGTCCGATAAATCCGGTAGACTATGAGCCCTTACTTAGCTTTTTTTCGTCAGCCGTCTGTTGAGCTACTTAATGGTAAAACTTCTGAATTCTCGAAAAGAGAACTATTAAGAGTCAGTGAGTTAAAAGGAGTCGGTTAATGGAAAATCACAGCTTCTCGTAAGATAGTCTTTCTAACAGGCCAAAGTCCTATTTTTATTATTGTCAATTTTATTAATCTTGTTCAGAGTTTTTTCAAGTTTTTGAGCGGTGTTTTATTATGGAAGGGGAATTCGAACTGAAAAAGGAACTGAATCTGATTGAGGTTACTCTGGTAGGAATTGGCAATATTCTCGGAGCCGGAATCTACGTGCTTATGGGAAAAGCCGCAGGGCTTGCAGGCAATATGGTCTGGTTTTCTTTTCTGTTTGCCGGGGCAACAGCCACACTTTCTGCTCTTAGCTATATGGAACTCGCCTCCATGTTCCCAAGAGCTGGAGCGGAATACGGATTCGTGAGAAGAGCTTTTGGAGAACGCATTGGCCTGTTTGTTGGGCTGCTTGTGATATATTTTGTGGCAATAACGAGTTCTGCGGTTGCCCTTGGTTTTGGAAGGTATTTCAGCAACCTTTTTGGAAATGGATATTTAATAGGAACTTTAGGTCTGTTTATTTTTCTTAGCCTTATTATGATTTACGGAATCAAGGAATCTGCCAGGCTGGCTATTTTCATAAGTCTTATCGAAGTATCAGGGCTTCTAATTGTAATCTATACAGGTCTCCCTTACCTTGGAACGGTAAATTACTTCGAAACTCCAGATATGGCAGGAATATTCGAGGCTTCAACCCTGATTTTTTTCGCATTTCTCGGTTTTGAGGATATTGTACGACTATCCCAGGAAACAAAAGAAGCCGAAAAGACAACTCCAAAGGCACTGCTTATTGCGATATTTTTTACGGTTTTCCTGTACATGTGCGTAGCGATAACTGCCGTAAGTGTTCTTGACTTTCGTGCTCTCGGACTTTCAAGTGTTCCCCTTGCGGATGTTGTAGCTATTTCTATGGGGAATAAGGCTTTTGTCCTCATGTCCTGGATAGCCCTTTTTTCCACTATGAATACCGTACTTGTGGTTATGCTTGGAGGATCAAGGATTGTCTATGGTATGGCGGATTCAGGGTCACTGCCAAATTTTCTTTCTCAAGTGCACCCCAGTTACCGGACACCATGGATCGCAATCTTAGGAGTTGCCTTTCTCTCAGCTCTGTTTGTGCTATTCAGGGATGTTGCAACTGTAGCAAATATTGCTAATTTCATGATTTTTATTGTCTTTTTTATGGTCAATCTCTCTCTGATAAAGCTCCGTTATACTGACCCTGGAAGAAAACGCCCTTTTAAGGTTCCCCTTAATATTGGCCGTTTTCCCCTGCTTCCGTTTCTTGGAGTCCTTTCTACTTTATTTCTTTTTTTTCAGCTAAGTATGGAAGTTATAATTTACGGTCTCGTGTTTGCAGGAATCGGAGTACTGGTAGTACTGTTTAGAATCAAATAAAACATGTACTTAGCATTTCAAATTTATTTTTAAATTTCGCAAATCTGGTCTTTAGTAAAATGGATTTAAATAAGTTACTTCTAGATAATATGGATAAAAAAAGGTTTTAGAATCATTTAATCGCTTAATAGAGCTTTTATTCCCATTTAAGTCTTTAATGCTCCTTTATTACATAAAAATCAGTCTTGAAGATTCAGAGAATAACTAAGATTTCTCATGTCTTCTGTACGTTTATAAGGATTTTTGATGCCTTTAATGTAAAAAAAAAGCTTAATGAGATCTTTTATTATGATATGACTATTTTTACTTAATATCTATTGATTTTAGTTATTTTTATGTCTTGATATCTACCGAGAATTAGTTTTATATACATTAAATCCTATTTGAATCGCTTTATCTCGTTCATTATCAAAATAATTCATTATAAACTGAATAATCATTATAAATCAGTGAGATACTAAAAATTATTAACCAGTATGTGCATAAGTTTGAGTATAGAAGTTTTAATTTCAAAAGGGAGTAGATATGAGAAAAGAGCATTATGTGTTCCCGCTGGAGGATTTCGTTTCAAGAGACGATTTTAACCGAATCAAAAAGTTCTCCCGGGATAAGGAAACCCCATTTTTGACTGTTGACCTGAAGAAGATAGAGCAGAGCTATGACGATCTGGTAGAGCACATGCCCTTTGCAAAAATTCACTATGCTGTAAAAGCTAATCCCATGGATGAGGTTGTGCTTGCCCTGAAGAACAAAGGCTCCAATTTTGATGTGGCAACGGTTTATGAACTTGATCAACTTCTCAGGCTTGGGATAGAACCTGAAAGGATCAGTTACGGCAATACTATCAAAAAAGAGAAAGATATAGAATATGCATATGAAAAGGGAGTGAGGCTTTATGTTACTGATTCTGACAGCGATCTGAAAAAGTTAGCTAGAAAAGCCCCGGGTTCCAGAGTATTTTTTCGTATCCTTACTGAAAGCGACGGGGCTGACTGGCCTCTCTCAAAGAAGTTCGGTTCGCACCCTGACCTGATATATAAGCTCATTTTGAAGGCTGAGAAGTTGGGACTTGAGCCTTATGGACTTTCTTTTCATGTTGGTTCTCAGCAGAGAGACATTGGCCAGTGGGACAATGCTATTTCCAAATGTAAGTACCTTTTTGAAGCAGTAGCTGAAAAAGGCATACATCTAAAAATGATCAACCTTGGTGGAGGTTTTCCTGCAAAATATCAGGCTCAGGCCCATGACCTCGAGACCTATGCTGGAGAAATACGCCGCTTTTTACATGAGGACTTTGGAGAAGAACTGCCTGAGATTATTATAGAGCCCGGACGTTCCCTGGTTGCCAACGCCGGCATAATAGTAAGTGAAGTTGTAATGATCTCCAAAAAAGCCAGATTTAACCAGTACAAATGGGTTTATCTTGACATTGGTAAATTCGGCGGTCTTATAGAAACTCTTGATGAGTGCATCAAATATCCCATTTTCTGTGATAAAAAAGGTTGCGCTGAAGAAGTAATTCTTGCAGGCCCGACCTGCGATAGCATGGATATCCTGTATGAGCATCACAAGTATTCATTCCCTCACACAATGCGCGAGGGAAACCGCGTGTACATTTTCACGACAGGCGCCTATACCCAGAGCTACAGTTCCGTGTGTTTTAACGGTTTTCCCCCTCTCAAGGCTTATCTTCTTTGAAAATATACTAAAAGGTTAATTTAAAAGGCTAGAGCACTGAAGGGCCTGAATGACCCAAGACTCTATCCTTTTTTACAGCCAACATATGCTTCTCTCGAATCCCCTTTCGCTCTTCTCAAGAGAACTGAATGCTTAACCGCAACCCTTTTAAAAAAAGGCTTGACCGAAAACCTTTAAAAAAGCTGCTTGACCGCAACCCTTTTAAAAAAAGGCTTGACCGAAAACCTTTAAAAAAGCTGCTTGATCGAAAATCACTGATAAATCTAAAACATTATGATAGCACGGTCACAAGCCTTTTAAAAAGGCTTGATTGAAAAGTCCAAGCGGCAACGTGATCAATATCGTAACAGTTGCAAATCAAAATGGGTAGTTTGTAAAATGTTGCTGTGGTTATCTATAACTGGAAAACAAGAAATAAAAGTGTAAAGCCACTCTTTCTAGACTTAGATATTCTCTTTGGTTATGCTGTGTTTGTTCAAGCCAGTTATGACTCTAATAACACCTTATGATCATAAAAGTGAATGCAGATTAAGAATAATAGAGTTTTCTCTTAAAATACTGGATTGGATGTGTGACGGGGTTGATAAGTTTTAAAAAGAGATTTTATGGCATTTACTATCAATTTTACTATCAATTTTACTATCAATTTTACTATCAACTTAATGTATTAAATTTTATCATTTAATTGAATATTTTAATATCATTAAAAGTTTTGCAGATAAACAAATAAAAGAGCTATTTAAAAATTCAGAGTACAAACTGTTTTTTTGGTCGGTTATGATATATATTCTAACCCACTATAAGAGTATAGATTAAGAGTAATAGGGTTTCCTCTTAATCTTTGGGTTGGATCGCAGGTAGGGACCCGAGAATAGGGACTCGGTAACCCTACCATCTACTTTTAAACTAATTTCTAAGGCAACGTGCTATTTTTCATAATGTCTTTATTTTTAATAAACCTTATGACTGTTCCTAAGTTTATGGTTTTATATATAATGTTGGCGACCGCTTTATAAAAGACCGTGAAAGTTAATATCTTTTTTCTTTTCTTTAATTTGGGCTCAACAATAACATTGTAAATTTCATTAGACATCTGGCATATTGCGCATGAGATCTACCAGGCTCCTTTACAAAAAGACAAGATTATAGAACGGAGTATGAATCCTAAAGTCTTTATCCTCGGCGGTTCACTGAAAATTGTATGCAGCGCCTGCAATGTTGCTTTAACATACTCGTATCGTTAGTAAAAAAGTTTTTTTCATATTACTAATAAGATGATAGTTACAATAAGATGATAGTTATGGAGATCGGTAAAATTAATGTCCACGAAAGATTTAATATCATTGAAAATTTTGCCTATATCAAAAATCGATGTCCGAAGTAAAATTTAAATTACCAATTGTTTTTTGTGTCGATTATGATATATATCCCCATGTTGTTATAAAAAGAGTGTAGATTGAGAGTAATAGGTTTTCCTCTCAATCTCTGGGTTGGATCGCAGGTAGGGATTCGAGAATAGGGACTCAACCCCTACCATCTACTTCTATGTTAGATTAAGAGTAATAGGGTTTTCTCTTAATCTTGGGTTGGATCGCAGATAGGGATTCGAGAATAGGGACTCGATCCCTTACCAACTGATTCAAGATCAACTAAATGTTTTTCTAATAAATCTCTTTTAAATTATTATCATTTAGCAGACACATTTAAAATTAATATATAGAACATTTTCTTATTCTTACAATGTACTTAGCTTTAATAAAGTTTATGATCGTTTATAAGATGATGCATATGGATGAATATCTCATTTTTAAGACAAATTGGGGCTTCTCCATTGAGTTCTTAGAAGTGTATGTTTCCCCAAATTAACTTTTTCTGCTTAGAGCAACCTGAAAAATAGCTAAGGAAAGAATAATATGGAACATTTGACCGTTAAAGAGGATAAAACCATTTGAAAATTATTGGCAATTCACAAGGAGCTTACTTAATAGTTGCTTGAAAACTAATTAAAACTAATTGAAAACTAATTGAAAACTAATTGAAAATTAAAATAAAATCAGGTAGAGAAAAAAAATTATCTCCACCTGTTTTTACGCAACTCGAGTATCCTCGAAACTTAGTATTTTCTCAAACCTTAAATCCTTAGAATTTAACATTTTCTCTTGCCCACTGTGCCCCAGCTTCGAGAACCATCTGGTTAAACTCAATGACTCTGGGTTTTCCTGTAAAGTTTTCGGCAAGAGCCTCCTTAAACACTTCCTTTTTCAGGCCGGTTGCGTTAATGCCCATAAGGACTCCAAGCATGAAAGAGTTAGCAGCTTTCTCGGAACCGGCTTCCTTGGCTTTTTCGGTTGCAGGAACAGCAACTGCCTTTACATGTGAAGGCGTTTCGACTTCACCGATGGATGAGTCATAGAGGATAAAACCTCCTTCTCGGACTGCCCCTTCAAACTTTTCAAGAGAAGGACGGTTCATAGCTATCAGGATGTCCGGAGTGTAGACCGTAGGAGAGCCTATAGACTGGCCTGAAATCACGACAGAGCAGTTAGAGGTACCTCCCCTCTGTTCAGGGCCATAGGAAGGGAACCAGGAAGCGTTGAGATTTGCCTTAACTCCGGCCTGCGCAAGAATTATTCCCATGCTGAGAACACCCTGCCCTCCGAAACCAGCAATCTTGGTCTGGATCGGGGCAAAGTCCTTTCTGGCAGGTTTTTCTTCGGCTTCTGCCTCAATGCCGTAAAGCTGTTCAAGGACTTTGGTTGTAAAGTCACTGACTCCACGGTGCAGTGGTTCTACTTCTTCAGATTTATCTCTGAAATTCTTGACAGGAAATTCTTTTTCCATCTCCTCATTTATGAAACTGATAGCCTTTTCCGCATCCATCTTGAGGTTAGTCGGGCAGGAGGCAAGGACTTCAACAAAAGCATATCCTTTCCCGTCACGCTGGATTTCAAGCGCCTTATGTATGGCTTTTCTGGCTTTCCTGATATGGGATATATCCGAAACTGAAACCCTTTCAATAAAGACCGGAGCCTTAAGGTTGTCCAGCAGCTCGCACATATGTAGAGGATAACCTGCAAAACGGGGGTCACGACCTTCCGGGCATGTAGTGGTCTTTTCTCCTACAAGGGTTGTGGGTGCCATCTGTCCGCCTGTCATTCCGTAAACGGTATTATTTACGAAAAAGACTGCAAGCTTTTCACCCCTGTTTGCAGCCTGGAGAGTCTCGTTCAGACCAATGGAAGCCAGATCTCCGTCTCCCTGATAGGAGATCACCACAGCGTTTTCTTCAGCCCTGGAGACTCCCGTCCCAACCGCAGGCGCACGGCCGTGAGCAACCTGGATGTTGCCTGTATCAAAATAATAGTAAGCGAAGACCGCACAGCCTACAGGGCTTATCATAACGGTCCTGTCCTGAATACCAAGGTCATCAATTGCTTCGGCAATAAGCTTATGCAGCACCCCATGTCCGCAGCCTGGGCAGTAATGAGTGGCTGTAGAGGCCACTGATCCTTTGCGAGGGTATTCCGCATACAGGGCCTTTGGCCTTCCTATTACTTTTTCTCCGTTAATGATTTCTGCTGCCATTTTCATGCCTCTCCTGCCATTTTCCTGATTTTATCCATAATCTGGTCAAGAGTCATCAAGTTTCCTCCCATACGATTTACAAGCTCTACAGGCTGTGAACAATTGATTGCAAGCCTGACATCATGTATTATCTGTCCATTGCTCATTTCCACGGAAATAAAAGAACAACCCTTATCTGCCAGGGCTTTCAACTGCGCCTCAGGGAACGGAAATAGAGTTTTTGGCCTGAAGAGCCCTACTTTAATGCCTTCCTGTCTGGCAAGATCCACAGCTGACCTGCAGATCCTGCTGCTTATTCCATAAGAAACAAGGACAATTGATGCATCATCGGTAAGGTACTCCTCGTAATCGACTTCATTCTGCCTTATGAGCTCGTACTTTACCTGCAGTTTTTCATTGAACTTTCCAAGTTGATCGAAGTCCAGAAAGATGGAGGTTATCAGATTAGGCCTGGTTTCGGCTGTACCGTTGACCGCCCAGGTAGTATCAATCTCAGGAACAATAGCTTGCTTCGGGAATTCGAGTGACTCGATCATCTGTCCGAGCACTCCGTCCGCAAGCACCACAGCTGGGTTCCTGTACTTGAAAGCAAGCTCAAAAGCTTTCATGGTAAAATCGCACATTTCCTGCACTGAATTAGGGGCAAGCACGATATTTCTGTAGTTCCCGTGCCCTCCGCCTTTCACCACTTGATTGTAATCTGCCTGCTCAGGCCCTATATTTCCAAGGCCTGGCCCTGCCCGCATAATATCTACAATCACGCATGGAAGCTCAGCGCCAGCAAGATAGGAAAGTCCTTCCTGCATCAGGCTAATTCCAGGGCCAGAAGATGATGTCATGACCCTATGCCCTGCCGATGCTCCTCCATAGACCATGTTAATCGCTGCCTCTTCGGATTCGGCCTGAACGAACTTCCTTCCTATTTTTGGAAAATGTTTGGATGCGTCATGTAGAATCTCACTTGCCGGAGTTATAGGATACCCGAAGAAACAGTCACATCCGGCATATAGTGCACCGATGATTACTGCGGAGTTGCCTTTTACTAGTTGTGTTGTCATAGTTTTCCTCCTTTCCTGCCTTACCTGGCTTCCTCTTCTTTCAGGGGAATATGAATCTCGATTGCAAGCGGTTCAGGGCAGGTATAATAGCAGCTTGCACAGCCTGAGCAGCCCTCTCCTTTGTACTCCACATAATGGTAACCCCTGGCATTCAGGTTTTCACTCATGGAAAGTACGTCTTTGGGGCAGGCTAGAAGGCAGCGTCCGCAGGCTTTACACTCCAAAGTATTAATTACAGGGTATGGTTCTTTTTTATCGTTCTTTGACATATGAGATCCTCTTTTTGCTCATTTTTCAGTTCTCTTTGGACTCTTCTCAGGTCTCAGGCCTATTTCCGGATATAGGGTTCCGGAGTTTTCGATTTTTATCCGGAATTCTCCAGTCATTGTTACTTAACCGGTCTTCTATGACAGAAAGAAGAGCCTCAGGTTTCTACACTTACTTAAGTTGTAAATTGTATAATCTATTAGACAGTAAGTTAGCAGAAAATTGGGATAAAAATATAAAGTGAATAGAACCAAATCTTCTTAGAGCAAACTTTCCAGAAAGTTTAAGGTACTTATTTCTTTCTTTTTTTCCTTTTTTGTTTTGACCCGAAACTCATTTGTTTCCGGATCAAAACAGGGTTTATTTGTTTTACTAAGTTCGTTTGCTTAACAGATTTGTTTGCTTAACAAATTTTGTTTACTTAAAAAGTTTTATTTGCTTTATCAGGTGTTATTTATTTTTATATTATTTTCATTTTCTACTCGATCTCTATTTATTAAATCATCTTTAGTTTAACTCATTTTGATCTTTATCCCGGATCTCGACTCTGCGAATCTTTCCGCTTATGGTTTTTGGAAGTTCGTCCACAAACTCAATTATGCGCGGATATTTATAGGGGGCAGTGATACTTTTTACATGTTTCTGGAGCTCTTTTTTAAGCTCTTCTCCAGGCGTGTATCCTTTTGTGAGCACAACGGTTGCCTTGATAACCTGACCTCTTACAGGATCAGGAGCACCTGTAATTGCGCATTCTAGTACTGCAGGGTGCTGGATAAGGGCGCTTTCCACTTCAAAAGGCCCGACTTTATATCCTGAGGTCTTTATGATATCGTCAGCCCTTCCCACAAACCACAGGTAGCCGTCCTCGTCCTTCCAGGCCATATCCCCTGTATGATAATAGCCATCGTGCCATGCTTCCTTAGTTTTCTCAGGATCTTTCCCATAGTGGACGAAGAGCCCTACAGGTTTTTCTTCCTTTGTGTTGATTACGAGTTCTCCTTCTTCCCCTACTTCACAGAGTCTTCCGTCTCTATCCATCAGTTCAATTTTATATCCAGGAGATGGCCTTCCGATAGATCCTGGTTTTGGCTCCATCCAGGGGTAAGTTGCTATACTTACAACGGTTTCAGTTTGCCCGAATCCTTCCATAAGCTTTATTCCGGTGAATTCAAGGAATCGGTAAAATACTTCCGGATTAAGAGGTTCGCCTGCAACAACCGCATATTTAAGGGTACCAAAATCGTATTTTGAGAGATCTTCCTTAATTAGGAACCGATAGATTGTCGGAGGAGCACAAAAAGTTGTAACTCCATACTTTGAAGCTTTTTCAAGCATACTCCTGGCTTCAAATCTGTCGTAGTCATAGACAAAGACCGCACAACCTGCGATCCACTGCCCATATAGTTTTCCCCATACGCATTTTCCCCAACCGCTGTCTGCAACAGTGTAATGCAGCCCGTCATCTTCCACGTTCTGCCAGTACTTTGCGGTAAGAATATGCCCTAGAGGGTAGGTAAAGTCATGTTCTACCATTTTTGGGAAACTGGCTGTTCCTGAAGAGAAATAGACCAGAGAAACATCGCTGTTTTTTGTAGCAGCTTCGCCCGAAGGACGTTTGAAATCAGGAGAGGCTTCTTCGAGTTCTTTTTTGAAATCAATCCAGCCTTCCCGGACATTATCTCCTACGACCGCTTTTTTGAGCGTGATATTTCCGCATTCGGAGTGTGCTTCATCTACCTGTTCTGGAACTCCGTCTTCCGATATGCAGACGATCATCTTCAAGCCGGCTTTTTTAATCCGGTATACAATGTCTCGTGTCTTGAGCATATGGGTTGCGGGTACAGCAATGGCTCCTAATTTATGCAGTGCAATGATACAATACCAGAACTCATACCGGCTCTTTAAGGTGAGCATTACGTAGTCGCCTTTACCTATCCCATGCTTTGCAAAAAAATTTGCGGTTTTATCGCTGTAGTACTTCAGGTCTTTGAAAGTAAAGATTCTCTCTTCCCCATTATCGTCACACCAGATCATTGCGATCTTTTCAGGGAAATCTCTTGCATAGGTATCGACTACGTCATAGGCAAAGTTGAAGTTTTCAGGAACAAGGATTTTAAAATTTTCCTCAAAGTCCTCATAGGATTCAAAGTCAGTTTTAGAAACAAATTGGCTGAGCAAAGAAGTCATTCTGGACACCCGTTTTATCTATTTATATATAGCTTCTAGATTTATGAAGGCTACAAGCCATCACTTGAGTTTCAAGGTTTTAGCCCGGACATAGGGTTTCTTACCGGATTTTATCGAATTTGAAATCAAGTAATATTAACACAAATAACACAATTCAAACTACATCAGCTCGAATCAAACGAACCAAACAACGTAACTTGAGACACATTATTTTGAATCATAATATTCAAATTACATTATTTTGAATCACACTATTCAAATTACATGAATCCAGATCGGATTAACTTGAATCAAGTTAATCTGAACTGCGTTTAACCGAATTATATTGGATCTAATTGAGTTCACCAAATTAAGTTTAATCAAATAATATCAAACCAGGTTGAATTAACGGATTAAATTATTACATTATAACTGCCAGGAACTTGGCTGGCTTTCCTTCCAGGGCTTCCATAGCGTGTTCGTAAGTGGAGTCAAAGTAAATTGAGTCTCCTTCATTCAGAATCAGCTCATTATTGTGAATATAGACTTTCAGGCTTCCTTCCAGCACATAGTTAAATTCCTGCCCAGGATGGGAGTTGGTCTCAGGTTTTGTCCCGTATGGCTTGGGTTCGACTGTAACTACAAAAAATTCAGCCTTTTTATGAATGAATTTTTCAGCCAGGTTCTGGTACTTGTACTGCTTCCTCCTCTCAACGTTGACCCCTTTTCCATCCCGTGTAACTGTGAATATATTCATACGTGGCTCTTCCCCTGTAAGGAGAGTAGCCATATCTACACGCAGCTTGTGTGCAATTTCAAAAAGTATACTTGCCGGAATATCCTCAGTTCCATCTTCATATCTTCCATAAGTTTCATCGGATACTTTTAGATATTCTGCCATGTCTTTGACCGTGAAATCCGAGAGTTCACGCAGTTCATGTACTCGATCTGCAATTTCTTTTATTTTTTCCTGCATGATACGTATTCTCCAGCTGAATTTTTCAAGAATTAACTAAGATCTACTTAAAAACCTTTGTCTTTGCAGATTTTATACCTGCTTTACAGAGATTTTTTTCTTCCAGACCCATTGAAAATTATAATTAATATACGTTATCATTTGTTTCTATAGTCTTATTTTTTGTAATAAATATATAGAAGAACTGAATCCTGGCAGATTCAAACATACAGCTTTAGAAATAAAACCATTTTACCGGGTTTAGAGATTAAGGTTATTTCATAACATTCGGAAAATGACGGTTAAAGTCTAATTAATTTTTAATTAATTTTTTAATTTCTCTTTTTGACTTCTCTTTTTAACTTCTGTTTTAAAATTTGTACTTTTTAACATATATTATTAGTTAGTGTAACTGGATAATGTTAATCAAATTATACCTGATCGAATGAGATTTAATCGAATGAGATTTAATCAAATGAAATTTAATCGAATGAGATTTAATCAAATGAAATTTAATCGAATGAAATTTAACCGAATGAGATTTAATCAAATGAAATTAATCAAATGAAATTAATCAAATGAGATTTAATCAAATGAAATTTAATCAAATGAGATTTAATCGAATCAGATTTAACTAAACAGGACTTAAATGAACTAATTTTAATCAAATTAGGTATAACCGAATCAGGTATAACCGAATCAGG
>Ga0074193_1001756_pt1 | contig 23692 bp, 21 predicted proteins | sample EPASupsiteHSE605_FD_64523 | JGI IMG/M metagenome (GOLD analysis project Ga0074193, IMG submission 64523) | Bioremediated contaminated groundwater from EPA Superfund site, New Mexico - Sample HSE6-05 | ecosystem: Environmental > Aquatic > Deep subsurface > Groundwater > Contaminated ... | reverse complement strand
TAGCAAATTTGCCGCGAACATTTTCGGTGAGTCTACGCCAAATAGCCTAAAATATTGCTATTTAAATAACGCCAATTATTGAATTTTCAAGGTGCATAGAGTTTATTGATGTGCGAAGTTTGAGTTAGTTATATTTCAACTGCCGAAATGCCCCCACATGTTCTTCCGCAAATTTAAATAATAACTGTATTATGGTGCATAATACTAGATAGACAACGAATACATCCATATACGCTTCAATATAATTATATCCATAGGATGCCGCTATTTTCCCTGTGGCAGTAATATCCTTGACAGTCATTAAAAATGCCAGAGAAGTATTCTTAATTAGATTGACTGCCAAATTACACAAATTCGGCAATGCTGCTACCATCGCTTGCGGAATAATGATGCGAATATACACCTGAGTAATTGACATCCCTATCGATAATCCTGCTTCAATCTGCCCTTCATTGACACTCAAAAGCGCCGAGCGAAAAACTTCTGACAGCAGAGCGATCGTATTGATACTAAAGACAATATATACATATATAATCGGATCGACTTCAAAAACATTAACCTGCCAGCCAAAGTACTTCACTGCGTTATTGAGCAAACTCGGCATCAGGCTATACACCACCAAAATCTGCAGTATCATCGGCGTACCACGGATAAAGGAAACATACACTTTGACGAATTGCTTCAGTATTTTGACCTCATAGATTCTGACAAGCGCCATAAAAAAGCTAATCGGTGCAGCTACCAGCAGGGAGACTAGCGTTATTTTTAATGTAACAGGTACGCCTCCAAGAACTACGAGCATCGTTTTTAACATAAAATCATAATTTAGTTCCACATCGATCCCTCCCCCTTAAGCCGTCCTCGTCTTTTTATAACGTGACAACCTGTCTTCCAATCCTAAAAATACTTTTTCAAAGAGAATTGCCATTCCCCAATAAATAACAGACAGTGCAATGTATATTTCCAAAGCATAAGATCCATAATTATGAGCTATTATCAAATTACCCGAGCCAAGTAAATCAATTAGGCCAATGGTATAAGCCAAAGCACCTTCTTTTAACAAAGTAATAAAAGCATTCCCGAAATTAGGTAGTGCCACAATCGCCCCCTGCGGCAATATGATCCGGTAAAGTGCTTGAAACGGCGAAAGTCCAATACTGACAGCAGCTTCATACTGACCTTTGTCAATTGCCAGATAAGCAGAACGCATGACTTCGGAAATCGAAGCAGCAAACAATAATGTAAAGGTCGTTATGACAAAAAACATTTTATGAAATTCGTTAATATCATAATCAAACACCTCTAAACAAAACTTAGGTAAACCATAAAAAACAATAAATAATAATATGATCGAAGGTGTGCAACGTATTACACACGTATATCCATCGCCGATCATACGATACATTCTGTGGTGACTCAGTTTTAAGGCTGTGAGTACAAAGCCCAATAAGGTCCCAAAAACTACTGATCCCACAACAACTGTTAAAGTCACCCACAAATACTGCATTAATTCAGGCAAAACTTCTATAATAAATAGTGGATCAAATGGTCTCATAAAGCAATGCACCCCCATCCCTCAGGCATTATTTCGCTACTAACTGTAACAGATCTTCCCCAAAATATTTTTGTTCCAACTCTTTAATTTTTCCTGATTGTGTTAACTGTTCAATGGCTTTGTCATAAGCATTGGCAAACTCTTGATCCTTTTTATTAAATATCGGATACGTAGGAATTGCCTTGTAACGAGCATAAGCTAACTGATCATTAAATTTATGATACGCTCCATTTTCATTCACAACATTGTTCTTATACGCTAATTCAATATCAAAAAATGCATCATAACGTCCTTCTAATATCCATGTATAAGCATCTGCGATCTGAAAACTTTCCGAAGGCTGTAGCTTGATCTGGGCATCAGGATGTTGTTTATTATATTCTTCCACAATAGAATACTGAGCGTTCTGCGGAGCAATCGGTACTAACTTACCGCCAAGCTTACCGAAACTGTCCATATCTTTAATTTTATCAACCTCACTCTTTCTAAAAGTCAAACCAATAACGCTAGCAGCAATATGATTTTTCGGGAAGATAAATTTAGCCTTACGCGCTTCTGTCTGCCATACCCCTTTTATACCGACATTATATTTGCCTGATTCTACGCCAATCAATAAATCATCGTCAGAAGTAGGTTCAAATTTAAACTGATACTCCGGTAGCAACTTTTCTACCTCTTTCATAATCTGCACTTCAATACCATCTGGTTCTCCCGCTTTATTTACAAAATCATATGGTACATAATAATTGGTAAATGCAACTCGAACTACTTTCTTTCCTCCAGAGCTGGCGGTGCTATTTGCACTTTTAGCTGCTGATTTTCCGCATCCTGCCAAAATACCTGCCGCAATCGCAACAATAGCAACTATGCTAAAAATTTTCAAAACATGTTTCATTTAAAATCTGCCTCCTCCATCATGTGATATCTCAATAAAAGAATTCCTATTTTCATGCACCCAGCGCTGTAGATTTGAAAATTCTGCTCAAAAAGTTTCTCGTCCGTTCGACCTTAGGATGGTAAAAGATCTGTTCTGGCGGACCTTCCTCAATAATTTTTCCACCTTCCATGAAAACTACGTGATTGGCAACCTCACGCGCAAACTGCATTTCATGTGTCGCAACAACCATGGTCATTCCTTCTTTAGCCATACTCTGCATGACTCCTAGCACATCACCGACCAATTCAGGATCGAGTGATGCTGTCGGTTCATCAAACAAAATTACATCCGGTTGCACTGCAAGTGCCCTGGCAATTCCCACTCGTTGCTGTTGTCCCCCTGACAACTGACTCGGATAATAATCATATCGTTCAGCCAGACCAACTCGATTTAGCATCTTCTTACCGATTTCAACCGCCTCAGCTTTTGGTACTTTGCGACCAATAATCAAGCCTTCCGTGACATTCTCAAGCGCCGTTTTATTATTAAATAAATTGTAATTTTGAAAAACAAAGGCTGTCTTCTTTCTTACCTTTCTTTTATCTGCTGCGGATACTTTATTTAATTCTAAATGCAAATCATCAAAAAACATTTCTCCACTCGTTGCCTGCTCCAAAAAGTTGATGCACCGTAGCAATGTAGTTTTACCAGAACCACTAGGCCCCAGAATAACCACTACATCCCCCTTAGCAACGTTAATATCAATACCTTTTAAAACAGGATTCCCATTAAACGCTTTATGAATATCGGTAAGTTTTAGCATGTCAACATCCCCCTGTCAATATTATAAAGATGCAGCTTTATCACGCACCCACTTCAGTCTCTTTAACTCAATATCACTCGGAACAGTGCAATCAGCACCTATGATAATCCCCGTCTTACCTGCCTCTTTAATAATAGCCTCTGTACTAGCCTCTATTTCCTCTTGGCTCCCCTTATATAGCACCCCGTCTTTGGTATTATCAAGTCCACCAATCACTGCTTTTCCGCCAAATATTTTTTTGCCTTCTGACAGTTTTACGCCTTCTACCACCGCAGCATAATTGATTACGTTTGCATCATAATCTTGATACCATGTCAGATCATTTTTGTTACCTTCATATCCGCAAATATGCAAAATGTTGTTTTTGCTAACTTGATTAACAGCCGCCAATATTTTCTTTTCCGCTGGCGCAATAATTTCTTCATATACCTCGCGAGTGACTTCGGGCCTTGGAATATTTTGTACGCTAAAATAAATACCATCTGCCTTACCATCTGCAATTACCCGTCTAGCTAAAGCAGCGATATCATCCGATATAACATCTAGAATATGTTTTAGAGCATTTTTATCCTCTTTCAGCAATTTGACAAAATTATCATTGGCATCAGCCGTACTTCGCATAAACTCAAGATATCTTGGTGCGGCAAAAATATTATAAAAAAGCAGTACATCATTACCAAAAGCGTTTGTTGCTTTTTTAACAAGTTCTACTTGTTCCTCTATCCAAGGCGCATTTTCGCCTATTGGTTTAATCCCTGCCGCCTCTTTGACTGACTTTATTGCATACAACGCTTCATTCGGATAAATAAAATATCCATCACTCATAATTTTGACAAAATCCGGTTGAAAATCGTTATAAAACTTCGTTAATCCGCTTATATTTTTTCCCGCTACTTCTGGTTGTCCTAATCCCTGAATATTTTCAGGATTTTCTAGGAAGTGATACCAAAAACCTACTGGCACCCTATCGACAGGTTCATTATGAAACGCAGCTAACACTAATTGTTTTTTTGTTTGAGACATAGTAATCTCTCCTTTTTTATTATATATTTTCAGTTCATTCCTGTATCAATATCAGCTGAAAACCATTTTTAGACAAAAAGAAAAAGGCCAAGCATAGCGAGACATTGATATCTCTTCTATACTCAGCCTTCAATTATTTTGATCAGCTAACTCGACGAAAAGTCGATATATTTAATTTCTTACTACTATACACGTTAATAACAGTATTGTCAATAGTATAGATTATTTTTTGCAATAAATTAATTTTCTGCAGTTGCATCTTTATCGATAGTGCGCCGCGCTGCATTAGTATTGAATAAAACAATCCCGCCTAGTAGCAGCAATATAGTTCCCGTAACTAAGAATACTGCCCTGATTCCCAAAAATGAGCTCAATATTCCACCAAAAAGCGGCCCTACCATAGAACCCAGTTGATTAGCAGTTGTCGTAAGACCAAAGACCTGACCTTTACCTTGCTCCCCAGCACATGATACCGCAATGGTATTGATAGCAGGATAAGCACCAACAACAAATAATCCATATAAAAATTGTAGAAAACCAAACTGATAAATATCGTCGGGAAAAAACTGGCTCAGATTAAAAATCCCGGCACCAACAAAGGAAATCACCATTACTTTTCGAAAACCTTTCTGCTGACCTACCCGCCCCCATATCGGCGCTGCAATGGCACCGGCTATACCAGCCAAACTAAAAATAATTCCAGCCGTTAAGATAATTCCTTCGGTCTTACCTTGTAATTGGGCAACGTATAAGGTAATGAGCGGCTGCAATACCATACTGACGGCCTGCACCGAAAAAAGTAGCAGTAGCATTTCTACCAACTTACGGTTCTTAAATGCCAACTTAAAATCATCAAGGATACTTCTTTTATTTGTCACCGATTGCATTTTTGGTTCCTCAACTAGTAATTTCACACCAATGGTTCCAATGGCAATCACAACAGCTGCAATGACAAAAGAAGCTCGCATTCCAAAAAGATGTGATAAAACTCCGCCCAATAATGGTCCCATAATTCCACCAATTAATACTCCAGTCTGTATCAAACCTAAACTAACCCCCATGCGTTCTGCAGGACTAGTCGATGCAACAATTGCCATAGCTGCCGGAAGAAAACCATTCGCAAAGCCCTGCAGGATTCTCACGATTAGTAACTCTACTGGATTTCTGACCAGAGCCCCTAAAAAATATACGACGGCCAGGCTAAAACCAGCCCGTATCACCATCCGCCGTTTTCCGCCTTTATCTGCTGACCTGCCCCAATAGGGAGCCATGATGGCCGCCACTAAGAAAGTAACGGAAAACACAAGCCCTGACCAAATCGTTACATCTTCCGAAGCCACTCCAATATCTAGAAGATATAACGGCAAAAAAGGAATAATCATTGTATAACTAGAAGCCGACAGTATAACGGCAACGGTCAGCATCCATAGATTTTTACGCCAATTCAACAAACTAACCTCCCAAAAATTCTCTATACAGTAAAATTACATTCTTAATAATAGACCTAAAAATCTTTTAAATCAATCCTTTATTGCGAATAGAAAAAACGCTCAAACTAAAGTCTGAGCGAATGAATGACATTCATTTAAAATTTCTTCATCAATTTTTAGCTATCGACGCAAGTTGAGCATCTGTTTTCGGTGGTAATTTGACCATGGATACAACACATGCGGTAAAAATTAATGCGCCTCCCATAAAGATAAATGCAGCATTATAACCAGACATACCAACCAAATAACCGATGATAATCGGAGACAATATACCACCAATGCTACCACCTGCATTCATAACACCAGTTGCCATACCAACATAACTACGTTTAACCGATTCCATAGGCATCGCCCATAATGGTCCAAACGCCATACCTATAAGAAACCCTGTGCAAACCAAAAGTCCCATCGCAATATTTTCGGTCGGGGCTCCAACTACACCATAGAGTACCGGTCCCGCCGCTAAATTCACAACAATTGCCTGCATTTTGCGATGTCCGCTAAACACCTTATCAGAAAGCCAACCACCAAGCGGTTGTGCGATACCTAGCGCCAAAAATGGCAACCCAGAGAAAATCCCCATCTTCACCATTTCAAAACCACGTGCTTTTACTAAATAACTAGGAAGCCAAGATAATAAACCAAAGAATGCACACATAAAGCCGAAATAAGTGAGAGCTAACAAACAAATATTCCGATTTTTTAGTACACTCATAAGCCCTACACTAGATTCATCTGATGCCGCTGGTGCGATTTCGACTTGTCCACTTTTGATGTAATGAAGTTCTTCTTGCGTGATACCAGGATCTTCTTCCGGAGAATTTTTAACCAGAAAATATAATAACGGAAGAATCACGAAGCCCAATCCACCAAAAATATAAAACAGTGTATGCCAGCCCCAAAGACCAATAATTGCTACGGCAATTGATGGTGCAATAGCAGGACCGAACGAACACGCAGACGTAAAAATTGCATTTGCAGTGGCCCTTTCCTGATTGGGAAACCAGTTACTATTCAATTTGAATGCACAAGGCGGCTGCAACCCTTCGCCAATACCAAACAGTACACGTACGATAAAAAACTGGGAAAACGTACGCGCTACCCCTGTAGCCATCGTCATAATCGACCACCATATTAAGGCAGCCAGCAAAACCTTTTGAGGACCGATTTTGTCGCTCAGATAGCCGCCCGGTATTTGAAAAATCGTATATGTTATAAAAAAAGCACTAAACAGATAACCGACTTGTTCCGGAGATAATGAGAATTCCTTGGATATCAGAGGCATAGCAACTGACAAATTTACCCGATCGAGAAATGCCACGAAAAATACGATCCACGATACTGCCAGAACTACCCAACGTTTCTTCATATACCTTTCCTCCTATTACTCTATTGATTACTTTCCTATCATAATATTAAGAATTTCTACATCAGTAGATTTCATGCCACAGCAACCCATACGTCCGATATTTTGAATTGTCTGTTCGTAATCTTTTTCCACAAGTCCTTCTCCGAACGGAAAGAACAAATCGCGTTTTGCCATTTCATAGCCCATAATGCCTGCATCAACTGCACTAGAAATTTTTGCCGCACAAGAAGCCTTCGCTCCATCGCAGACAATGCCGCCTACATTTCCTAACGAATTGATCAGAGTTTTTCCAATGACATCATAATCAGCACCATTCAGATATGCAATGCCGCAAGCTGCAGCTGCTCCAGCTGATACGGCTCCACAGTAAGCAGATAGGTTTCCAACATATCGTTTCTGGTGAAGAGATAGAAGGTTGGTCAGAACCAGGGCCCTGTACAAGAAATCCTCATCCACACCAAATTCTTCAGCATAAACGACAACCGGCATCGTACAAGTGATCCCCTGATTGCCGCTTCCCGAATTGATAACTACCGGGAGAGCACAACCATTCATTCTCGCATCAGAGCCTGCCGCCGCTGCCGCTCTTGCCCTACTTCTTACATCATTACCGCCAAGCTGCAAGGAGGTCTTTCCCACCTGAGCTCCCCATTTATTTGTCAAGCCTTCTTCTGATATGGCAGAATTGTACTGAATCTGTCTACTGATGATTTCTCTTACATCATCGAGCTGTACTTCATTCGCAAACTGAAGTATATCACGAATATTAAGCTTTAACTTATCCCCAAACTCTTGAACGGCAATAGTAGGCTGTTCAAATAGTAACTGACCATTTTTTTCAATTCTGGCAATGTGGTTATGCTTATTTCTTACTTCTACCGCAGCTGTTTCCTGCCCAACTGTTAACTCTGCTCGAATGAAAAGATTTTCTTCCCCTTCTTCTAGTTCAGAGCTACAAATTCCCTGACTGCATAAGATTCGAGTTGTATCAATATCTTCCTGCTTGACTTGGCTGATAGCTTCAAGTTCTAGCTCTGGTTTGCCTGCGATAACGCCTAAAACAGCTGCCACTTCCACACCCTTTTGGCCGCCGGAATTTGGCACCACAACCCCCTTCACATTTTTAATAATATTGCCACTACAGCGGATAACCATCCGCTCGGGCATCTTTCCAAGTACCTCTCTGGCCTTTGCAGCTGCAAACGCAATGGCTATTGGTTCCGTACAGCCCATAGCCGGAATCAGTTCTCCTTTTAATATCGCAATAAAATTATCATATTTTATCTTATCCATTCAGGAATTCTCCTTTTTTCACCGCTTACTCATTTATGCTTTTTTGAAAAAGGATATCTGACAAGTATTGCAACCATGAGCAATGGTATCTCCCAAATAGAATTCAAAGCCCATCGCCTTGGCAATGCCCCTATCACCATCCATCGCTATATCACATAATTTTTCACAGGTTTCATCATCAAACCCCAAATCTTGCCATGCTTTTAGTAATGGGCAGTGATGAAATTCCATATCCACTCTGTCTTGGGTTTTGGTTTTGAATTCAATTTCAAAAGTCTTTACGACATTTGGAGTTAGAAACGTGTCCGCAAAACAAGTAACGTTTTGTGAATCTTCGCACTGGCATTTGATTTCAGCACCTTGAACCTTGCCAGTTTCCGCGATTGCTTCACGGATGAATTTTTCTGCCTCTTCTGCCTTTCCAGCTGCCCTTGCCTTGGTATATGTTAAACCAGTCCAAGTTGCACGATGTCCGATTGCACCTCTTTGAATATCTACTACTGAATCACCTTTGATACTAATTTTGTTATCAATCATCTTTTTTTCTCCTTTTCTTTCATTTTAAATTCAATTCGCCAACTACTGATATGATCACCAAATAAACAATATAATCCTTAATTTCTCAACCATTCTAATGTTTTTTCCTATATGTTTTTACATCCTGATCATATCACGACCAATAATAACAGTCAATATTTTTTTGAATTATATATATATTTCACATTTTTTCTATCAATTATTGTACAAATATCACAATTGAAACCTTCTTACTCTCATTCGCCCTCTTCGTGATATGATCAGTAGGTTTCAATTTCGGCTCCTTTCTCATTTACTCTGTTCCTCTTCTTCTCATATTGACTTACTTTTTTTTTCACTATATAATAGTCTGATAATGCTACTAAGGAGATATTTTATGGGTGAAAAAATTACGGATACATTAAAAAATCAAGTGTACGATGCTTTGTTTTCTGATATTATCAATGGCGTATATCCTGCCGATACTATCCTAACCGAAAAATTTTTGATGGAAAAATATAGTGTTAGTCGTGCCCCAATACGTGAAGCACTTACCCAATTGACTGGAACCCACGTCCTGTCCAGCATCCCAAGACAGGGATATAAGCTGTTCCAGCCAAATCGACAACAATTGTTAGAAGTGATTAAATTTCGCTCCGCTTTAGAATGTTCTTTTTTGGAAAGTTATTGTAACTATATCAATGAATCTTGGATCAAAGAACTGAGAACTGCCTGCATAGACTACATGAACTGTCCTACCAATGATTTCATGTCTCATTGGCACCACAACTGCCAATTCCATCTCAAATTATTCTCCATTTATGGCAACCATTACGCTTATAAGCTCTTGGAAGATGCTTTGAATATCCAGACCATCTTTTTCGTACAGAAAAAACATTTTGCTACCATGGATTTACACCTAGCTTTAGTTGACTATCTGGAAAAGGGCGAGACTACAACCGCTATGACGATTTTAAAAGCAGATATTGAAAACCTCCTCCTTCCAAGCACTGCACCTACCCCCGTTGACCAAAACAAAAAATGATACCTAAAAAAGACGCCCATACCGAAGTATGAGCAAGTATAACACAGATATTAAACTACTATTTCAACCACTTATAAATTAATTCAAGAAATTTTTTAACTCAATTGGTTTTGAAATATAATCATCCGTACCTGCAGTTAAATATTGTTCCCTATCGCCCTTTAGAGCATATGCAATCATAGCTAAAATCGGCGTTCGGGAACTTTTATTTTTCTCTTTTTCAAATGCAGAAATTGCTTCTTCATCATTTACAACATCAATGACTTATAAACCATTTTTTCAAAGTTACTTTATTAATTATAAATTCTGCTGTCAATACAACGCTTTGAAAAATAAACTATAGTATGAAATAAAAGAATTGTATGAAGGTATTTGTAGAAATATAATGAATAATAAGATAAAATAATAACTATATCAAAACGGTATCTAAGAGATATGGCAAAGGAGAGTTTTACAATCAAAAAATTGCTTTTCAAAGAATTTTTTTCTCGTCACAAAAAGAAGTTTGCCGTGATCGCTGTATGTTTTCTGATAGAAGCTTGTTTGGCACTTCAATTTTACATCAAAGAACCAGAAATCCCAACAGGGACCTTTGTTATCGATGTATGCAATGCTATCTTTCGCGATTTATTACTGGCGATTTTGTTTATGTTTTTGCGAAAACACAGTACATGGGTGAAACAAGCTACAAAAGATTACTGCCCGGTAGTCATTTTAGCAGTCCTTTGGTTAGGTATCTCGATGGTGATGATTCATTCATTAAATTTAATTTTTAATGCCATGACTCTGCTGTCCATCCTTACAGGTGTGATTAATAATGTTATCTTCGTAATATTAGCTGGCTACCTATATACAAAGCAAAATACCATACTATCTAAGACCATATACTTCTTATCGTATCTTGTTACTATTTTTATTTTTTATAGTGATACTATCTATTTTTTTGTTACGTCAACACATATTCAAAAGATGTTCTTTGAAAATTTAAACAATTACTCCATCACAGGTGTATTATATACGGCAGATAAAGCTGTATTATTTAGTATACTGATCAGTTTTTGCTTTCTGATATTATTATTTCGCACACCGAGAAAAACGCATCATTTGCACCAAAAGAACGTCGGTATCCTTATTATCACGATCTGCATCTTAGCAAATTTTATTAATTTTACCACAGCCTATGTATATCCAAAAGCACTAATGGAAGACGGGTTTGATGAGGAAGCAGAAATAGAAAAGTCCAGAAACCTATCTCGCGATTTACTTACTGAGTCTGTAACGATCAATGCAGTAAGGGAATTTTTACGAAATGAAGATCGACATGTAAGCGCCTCCACTCATCTGTACCGCGTGGCATTTTCTAAACAGGAAATCAGCCTGCTAAATGAGCTAGGAATTACAGTTACCGAAAAATCTGCCCCTTCGCCAAAAACGTTTCCATATGAAAAAATCATTGTAATTGTCGCTGAATCGTTTCATCGGGATTACTTGCATTTCTATAATTCACAAATTCCAATGGAAACAACAGAATTTTGGGATCAGTTAGTGGCTAAGTATCCGCATTCCGATCATTATTACCCTTCCAACAAACCTACCACTCAGGGGCTTAATTCTCTATTTCTTTCTCAGTCGATCTATTCCGACGATCAATCTTTTGAAAACAACGTCACTTTATTCAAAACTCTCGAAAGTAACGGCTATGATACCGTGTTTTTGGAGGCTACCAGCCAATATTACAACGACGAATTCCGGGCATATAAAAAACGTTTTGGAATGCATACGTACAAAGCCAAAGAAGATTTAGAAAAACAAGGGTATATTGGAAACAGTGGTTGGGGATTCCATAATGACGTAATGTACGACGAAACGATCAAGACATTGGAACAAAATCGCGATAATAAAATTTTCATAGTGACAAAAACGATCGATTCGCACCAACCGTTTCCATATTGCGGCCTTTCCGACAAAGATATTCCAACAACTATCAATCAGCAATCTAAAAATATTTATCTGAAAGGAATCTATTGGGAGAATATCACCTTGAAAAAATTCTTCCACGATCTTGAAGAGCGAAATTTGATGGATGATAAGACGCTTATTATTGTTACAAGTGATCATAATCCTCATCCCAGTCTAAACGATAATTATAAGCGTCTTGGGCAAGGCGATCTAAGTTTACCCCTAGCACCAATCCCGCTTATCTTTGTTAGCAAAAATTTACAGCCTTTCCATGGTTTTAACAGTGAAATCTTCGCAAGTCAGATTGATTTTGCACCTACACTTTTAGGGGTATTAGGTCTCCCCTCACCACCAGAGTTTTCAGGTAGAAACATAATGACCATTCCTGAAAATCAGAGCTATGCAATTGGCTGTGTGGGAGAAACCATTTATTACTGGTCAAGTGATAGACAACTAAAAACCGATATGTATAGCGAAAACAATCAAAATGATTACGAAAAAGCACTGATACACTTTGTTCAAGATTCATACGTCAAATACTTTCGCGGTCACTCTGTCAGTGGACTCTAGTTGAAGAAAATCTCCCCCATTTGTGGTTGAACAAATGGGGGAGATTTTCTTTCCAAATTCAATTGTATCTAGCTGATTGCATCGTTTATTCCGGTATGACTTCTTCCTCCAATATTTTGAGAAATTCAGTAACAATAGTCGGATCAAACTGAGTCCCCGAACAGCATTTTAATTCTCCTATCGCATAGTCTAGCGTACAAGCTTCTTTGTAAATTCTCTTATGAGTCATAACATCAAAGGAATCTACGATAGAAATAATTCTAGATAAAATAGGGATTGATTCGCCTACTAAACCCTGTGGGTAGCCTGTCCCATCAAATTTTTCATGGTGATACAGAATTTCTTCCGCGACATGGAAGAGACCTGGCGTAGATTTTGCAATACGATAACCGATTTCTGGATGTTGCTTTATAATATCCCATTCCTCATCAGTCAGCTTGCCAGCTTTCATTAAGATATGATCTGGTATCCCAATTTTGCCAATATCGTGTAACAAGCTTAGTAATTCTAATTCATACAATTGATCTGAGGATAACTGCATTTTCTTCCCTATTTTCAAAGCAAAATACTTGAGTCTTTGCGTATGTTCTTCTGTTTCACTATTCTTTTCATATAAAGTACATTCTAATGAAGCAATCGTTGCACTTCTTGAACTTTGTACATCCGTCAGTTTACTACGATACATTCTTTCTTCCGCAAGGCCCATAACATCCTCTGCATTGACCTGTTCGTTATTATTAGCATTCCCCAAGGCAATGCTAATATTAAAACCGAATGCACTCACACTCACACATCTTGCTTTAATATTTTGCATCAGCTCACCTATATACGTTTCGTCTTTATCAAAGATCAATATAATAAACTCATCACCACCCCAACGGGCAATCATATCATCTTTACTACACGTTTCTTGTAGTATCTTCCCAATTGTACAAATTAAGCGATCGCCCTCTTTATGTCCGAAGGTATCATTCACTAATTTCAGACCATTTACATCACCAATGATAATTGTATAACTACTACCTTGCTGGGTGCTAATCTCACTAAGTTTTTCTTCCATGTATACTCGGTTATTAAGGCCAGTAACTGTATCATAATAGCTTAGCCTTAATATTTTTTCTTCATATTTTTTTCTTGCTGTTATATTTAGTAATACACCAACAATCCGAATGGCTAAACCATTGCTGTCTCTTTCTACTACTTTTCCCTTATGCAATATCCAAAGCAATTCACCAGAAGGATTCATCATCTGATATTCTACTTCACTATAGTCAACCTTACCAGAATATAAATCATGAAATACTTTTTCCACTTTCGCTAACGAACTTGGCTGAATTTTTTTTATATACTCTTGTATTGAAGCGGTCTCTAATGAATCCGATCGATTTTCCTGATTTTCTAATCTCCACTTAGGGCTAATATAATACTCTTTTGTTTTTAGATTGTATTCCAGATATCCATCATCAGTAGCTTCAAGAAGGGCTTTGATCCGATCTTCACTTTCTTTGCTTTTTTGATATGCCAATTCCAATTCCGATAGCATTTTATTCATAGAATTGCCAATATCCGCTATCTCATCATTACCCGAAATAGCCAACCGGTCCTTCGTTATCTTGGTTTTTGTTATGTTCTTAATAAATTCATGAATAGCAGTTAGGCGTTTTAACAAGTGTGTGTTTAGAACAATAATCGCGATAGAAAAAGTTAAGATTAACATGACGGAAAAAATCAAAGCAAATAGACATAAGTAATATCTTCCCAACTTGTAATCACTTCGTGGTATAACTAAAGATGCTTGCAAGAGCAACTCTTCGTTAATATCCTTTAATGATCTAGATGCTCTAATAAAATTATCATCTTTGAAGGCAGTTTGGACTTCTGTCTCTGTTTTGAGTTGCTCAGTTAATACCACTTCTGCACCGCTAATTGAGTTAATATAGGAAATTAGCGAGTCATCTAGTTTCCGACCCAAGATTAGAGTACCATTTGAGGGAATCGCTTCATTCGTTGTGGTAATCGGCGAAGAAACAATGAAATAAATACTTCCTTCAATACTTAGAAGTCCAGTATGAACATCATTATTATTGCTAAATTCTAAGAAGGGTTGGGACTTCAACATAAGCGTATTCGCAAATACACTCTCAGTTGAATTATCAAAGTCTTTTTTCATGCTATGGTAAACATTTCCCTGATAATCAATAAAATACATAAAATTCAAGTCTAATTGTTTCAAAGCGGATGCTTGCAGATTCGCTTCTTCATATTCGTTTTTTTTCTCTCCTGCAATATAAAAATAAGTATCATCCCAATGAGCCCAATCAAGAGCGGTTCTATGAAGGTGGTCTTTCTCTCTGTTTAGTATCAAAGATATATTCTCAAAATCATCTTCTATATCATTGGCTTCCATCCGATCAATATAGTGAAAAATAACGCTACTTAATATCGAAAAAGTTAATCCCATAATAATCAAAAAACTAATTAATGAAGCCACGATCATTTTATTCGTAACCTTCTTCATTGAAATTCACAGCCTTTTTCGTCTGATTGATATTTAAAACACTAAAAGTACTTCATTTTCTATTTACATTATTTACATTGATTAACTATATCTTGGCTAATCTATTTTATATATCTTCCATACCTCCGTATGAAACTCCTTCCATTTTCTGTCGAGAATATGCGAATCGTGCCGAAAGTAAGTAATATTATGAAGGAAAATCGCTAGTCCACTTTGCTCAAAATTCATATGTCAAACACTTTCACGGTCACCTTTATCTTTTACCACTCACCTAGTGTAAAAAAAACAGTATAGTGTAATACTAAAGTATCGCATGTTGTTTATAGGTGGTGTCTATTGATGAAAGGGAAAAAGCGTCTACATCTAAATAAGATATCAACTGTTATATCTGGAACTTCGTATTTCACGGCCCAAAAGAAGCTTTATGCTCTTAACCAGCTAATTGTAGAAAGTAATAAAACGGCAGCCAAAATATCGCAAATTATAGATAAGCTTACACACATCAAACCTACGACCGTCTTTACTTCCGTAGCAGACAATAAAACTTCTTTAGAATATACATTCAAAAAGAGTGGTGACGTCTTATTTAATGAATTTGCTACCTTATCAGGTGTAAAATTTTTAATCATATATATTGACGGGCTAATAAACAAGGAAACCTTAAGACGCGATGTTATTAATCCATTTATTACGAAATCGAAAGAACTGCAAGCAAATACGCTTCTTGATTCGAAAATTCTAAAAAGCTTAATTCCATCAAACATTGTTGGAACAAAAAAAATGTCCGCAGTTATAGATGATATCATAAATGGTAATGCAGTTATGTTTGTTGATGGAGTAGATACAGCCCTTCTTATCGATTGCAGAGGATGGGAAAAAAGAGCAGTAGCTGAGCCTGATACCGAGTCAGTTATTAGGGGACCCCGTGAAGGTTTTATTGAAAATATCAGAACAAATACTAGTTTATTACGGCGTAAGATAAAGAACCCTAACTTGGTATTCGAAAACATCAACCTTGGTAAGCAAACAAAAACCAATATTGCTATCGCTTATCTTGATGGCATCGTAAACCAGGCGGTACTGAGTGAAGTGAAAAGACGGATAAATAAAATTGATACGGATTCAATACTCGAAACCGGTTACATTGAGCAATTTATCGAAGATAGTCCGTTTTCGCCACTGGCGACCATTGCAAATACCCAAAAGCCCGATATGGTTGCAGCCAAAATCCTTGAGGGTCGGGTAGCTATATTTTGTGATGGGACTCCACATGTACTCACCGTCCCTCACGTGTTTATCGAAACACTGCAAACCAGTGAGGATTACTACAATCGTCCCTTCATGGCATCTATATGGAGGATGCTCCGAGTCTTAGCTCTTCTAGTCAGCATATTAGTACCCGGTTTGTATGTTGCTCTCCAGACTTATCATCAAGAAATGATTCCAACAATACTTCTATTACGCATGGCTGGCTCTATCTCGGATATACCATTTCCTGCTGGGGCGGAAATGCTTATCATGTCAATTTTTTATGAGTTACTCCGCGAATCAGGTATCAGACTTCCTAGGGCGGTAGGCTCGGCAATCAGTATAGTGGGCGCACTAATTGTTGGTGAAAGCGCAGTTAGCGCCGGTCTAGTAAGCGCTCCCGTGGTTATTGTAATCGCCATTGCTGGAGTTTCTGGGTTTATTGTACCTGCTTTATCAGAAGCGGTTGTGATTTATCGTTTTTTTTTCTTAATTGCAGGCACCTTAATGGGCCTCTATGGCATCGTGTGCGGGATATTCATCGTCGTAATGCAGGCAGTTTCGCTGCGTTCTTTTGGTGTTCCCTACACCTCTTCGCTATCTCCTTCTTCTCAAGGAGTTTTGAAGGATTTTATTATTAGATTTCCCCTATGGTTAATGAAAAAAAGACCAGAAGATATTGTAAAAGACAACGATCAAAGGCAGGGGGAAAACTGATGATAATACTTAAAAGAGCGTTTGTAATCACTCTAATTGTAGCGATAACCTTATCGCTTACCGGGTGCTGGAATCGCCGCGAGTTAAACACCCTTGGCATTATCGGCCTTGTAGGCGTAGACACTGGTAATAATGGAATTAAAAGTACGTTTGAGATCATTAAGCCTGAGAAAACCAGTAAGGGTACTGGCGATAAATCCCAAACACCTGTTACGTATATGCAAGCTAACGGCAGTACTCTTATAGAATCATTTAGAGCCGTGCCGGTGCGGTTTGAACGCAAACTATTCGTGTCACATGCAAAAGGATTTTTGTTTAGCGAAGAAGTCGCCAGAAAAGGATTGATAGAAAATCTTGATATGATTTTACGGGATCATGAACTAAGATTAACAATGCATTTTATAATTATAAAAGACTCAACTGCTTCCGATGCTATGAGCGTTACTGGAGGAATTAATACGATTCCCTCAAGCTATGTTGAAGACTTAGTTAAACAATATAAAGTACATTCGACAAGTGTTGATACCAACATTTTAGATTTCTTAAAGTCATATTACAGCAAAGGGATTAACCCCTTAGTTACTGTGCTAAAAAAAGTCAAGAAGGATAAAGTCGGAAAAAATGACCAAGAAGAGTACGAACTGAGCGTTGAAGGATCAGCCGTATTTTTAAAGGACAGATTGGTAGGATTTCTAGATGGCCCGGAAACAAGAGGATACAACTGGGTAGTCGGCAAGGTTTCTAGTGGCGTTGTTACATTCCCTACCCCTAACAGTAATGGGCTTACCTCTGTAGAAATATTTCAAGCGGAAAGCAAAATGGATGTGGAAGTCAATGGTAACGATATAAAGATCAAAGTCAAAATCAATATGAATGGTATGATAGATGAAGAAACAACTACTATTCAGCTAACAGATCCGGCGGTAATAGAAATACTGGAACAGGCAAATTCACAGGCTATCAAACAGGAAGTAGAACACACCTTACAAAAAGTGCAAAAAGAATATAAGTCTGATGTTTTTGGTTTTGGACAGATTGTCCATCGCAAATATCCACAGCAATGGAAAAATATGCAGGATAATTGGGATGAATTATTCTCCCAAGCAAGCATCGAAGTGGAAACAGAAGCAAAGATAACAAAAACAGGAAAGTCGACGCTTCCTGCGAAAGAATAAAAAGGGGATTACTAAATTTATGACACATTTAGAAAAGATATCTCCAATACAAGTTATTTTATTACTGAGCATTTCCCGCATATCTATAGTACTATTATGGTTTAAATTTTCTAACCAGGATGTATGGATTACAGAGCTTGTCTCGTTGTTTTACATTCCCATATTATGTGCTCCTTTATTATTTTTAAGTAAGCAATTTGCGAATCTGACGATAACAGAATATTTACCAATCATAACTGGAAAGCTCTTCGGTAAAATATTGGGGACTTTATATGTTGTCTTTTTTTTATTTATTGCTACCATTGATTTATCGTTATTTGATAATATTCTTAAGCCAATTAATTTTCCTGAAACTCCGGACTATGCCATCATATTCCTTGCGCTAATCTCTTGTGCTTATGGTGCTTATAAGGGCCTAGAATGTATTGCCCGGTCGGCACAGATCTTCACTCCGCAAATTTTAGCCATTGTTGTTCTTTATGCGTTGCTGCAAATACAAGATATGGATTTTAGTGTGTTTCTTCCAATATTCGCCGACTCCACTTTCTTCGAAATCAACTCCCTAGCCTTTACTAACGCTGCCAGAATAAATGAAATTATACTTTTTGCTATGCTAGTTCCGTCGATTAATAAAAAAGGGAATATGAATATGATTTTTTACTGGGTAGCGATCATCATTTCCGCGTTTTCCCTCATCATCATAGTTTCAACGCTAGCAGGATTAGGACTCGATGTCCCTAAAAAAACATTTGACCCCTATTATATTTTCATAAAACAAATCAGCGTATATGATTTTATCACGCGTATTGAATTTCTCATTGTTGCTGCCTGGAATATTGGTATGTTCCTAAAAATTTCATTAACGATATATTTGGCAACGATAAGCTTTGCGCAAGTTTGGGGAGTTAAAAAGCGTAAAGTTCTCATTATTCCCACGATTATATTAGTATTTATAATTGAGTTAAAAACAGACATTCTTAAGTCTGTTATAGCATTCAAGATTATGGAATACTACATACCTTTTATCAACTTATTTTTTATATTTGGAATTCCTGTAATTGCGTTGGCTGTGTATTTCTTGAAAAAAACTTCGAAAGCAAAAAATGAAATCCTATAATTTTATCACCATAATAATACCTGCCTTCATGATTAGCACAAAGGCAGGTTTCTAAATATGATTCCCAGTACATTATAAGAATTAAAAACATACCTGGAAAATACCTACTGCATCTGTAGTTGAAATTTTTATTCAACTTAGCACTTACCATAATCTCAATTTATAATTGTAACTTGAGTGCCTATAGATACTACTTTAGATAGTGCCATTACATCACGATTGTACATACGAATACAGCCATGGGAAACAACATGACCAATGGAAGATGGATCATTGGTTCCATGGATGCCATAAGAAGGTTTGCTTAATCCCATCCACATCACACCAAATGCACCACCCGGATTAGGATGTTTATTGATGATAGAATAAGTACCTGTCGGTGTTGGAGTAAGCATTCTTCCGATCCCCACGGGGTAGGAAGTAATCGCAGAGTGATTTTTATATAGAGTAAGCCTTTTACTAGCTAAGTCAACAGTGATTGAATAAGCCATTTTTTCACCTCTCAATATTATTCTATGCTGAATAATATTGTAAGCGTACTAATGATTAGCATTTTACGGATATTCATAATTTCACAGCGATACAATTGACTATATTTTGTCACTATCCTAAGTTATATTTTTTCTAGAGTCAGATAGCGAATAATCTCAAAAGAATAGGGGTAAAATATTAACAATAATGAATTGGAGGTGTTAAAGTGCGTCAAGTTACTGATTCAGAAATCCTCTCTCTAACTAAAATGCTTGAAGCGGAAACATATTCTCTTGCAATCGCCAAGGCAAGTATTATGGCGATCTCTGATGAACAACTAAAAAGTTTAGCTCAGTCTGGAATTAATACAGCAGAAGCACGAATTACCGGTTTGCAACAATTTATTAGTGAAAACCAAATAACCGCTTTGAATTCACAGCCACAATTGAAATAGGAGGTAATTTTATGTCTTCTTTAATAGGTTCAATTTTCTCAACTGCTTCGGAAATTTCCGCTGACCAAACCTTAGCTTATTCTTCTGCTGCTGGTGCAGCAGTCAGTGCGCAAGCATATCTTGCTGCATCTTTAGCAGCAACAACCCCAGAAGTTCGAAGATTATTTAGCGAATACAGTGCACAAGCAGTTATGGGGCATGAAGCCCTTATGGGATTAATGATAAAAAAAGGTTGGACTGATCCTTACACCAGTCCTACTGAGCAACTACAAGCTAGTATTCAGCAATCACAACAAACCGTTAACACCAACCAATAGTATATTCAAAGCCATGTTCTAATTAGAATCAACCCACTCATAGCAAATTCTTCAGACTATTTTTGGACTGCAACTTATGTAAATGTCACCAGACTACCGGCAGATGTATGATCTAATATTACGGTTGAACAACGGACAAAGGTTGGAAACGGGTTCAACCCCCAGCCTTTCAGAATCCAGACCCTAACGTTAAAATACAATAAAAAATAGTCAATTACATTATTAGAAGGGACTACCTCAATTTGAGATAGTCCCTTCTACTATTTTAGCATTGTTTTTCTTTATTTTGTTTCTCATTTTTCTTATTTACATTGTTGCAAATTTCTTTTGCGAATTCAACATTTTTATTTTGTTTTTGGTTACATTCTTGCTTACATTCCTTTTCTTTCATATTTATCACCTCCGATATTATTATTGCCATATCTTCAAATAAAATGAGAGGTAAAATACACCGTGTTTCCTTTAGCAACGCTAAGAAGGAAATTTTCATAATAATAGCTTGCCAAGTTTTCAGAAAGATAATCATGATTCATTAAGATTTCACAATAATCATCTCTTAAATACAAATACATGTATGAATATCTGTAAACTTCAAATACTATATAGGAAATATTCTTTTAGCAAAGGTGGCTCTAGTATGGTAAAAAAAATGAAAACAATGGATGGCAATCAAGCGGCTGCTGAGGCCTCTTATGCCCTTACCGAGGTTGCAATTATCTTTCCGATTACCCCCTCATCACCAATGGCTGAAGGAGTGGATGAAGCATCTGCTCACGGTAAAAAGAACTTATTTGACCAACCTGTAAAAGTCGTAGAAATGCAATCTGAGGCGGGTGCTTCAGGAGCCGTTCACGGTTCACTTCAGGCAGGAGCTCTCACAACAACATATACGGCTTCCCAAGGGTTACTCTTGATGGTTCCTGAAATGTATAAAATGGTGGGTAATCTCGTACCGGCAGTATTTCATGTAACCGCCCGCGCCCTGGCATCCCATGCCTTGTCAATTTTCGGCGATCACCAGGATATTAATGCCTGCCGTCAAACCGGCTTTACCTTACTTTGTTCTAACAGTGTCCAAGAAGCCATGGACCTTGGATATATTGCCCATCTTTCCGCAATTAAGTCTAGGGTACCCTTCTTACATTTCTTTGACGGATTTAGAACCTCCCATGAAATCCAGAAAATTGAAGTCACACCTGCCGACGAGATTGAAAAACTTGTTGACCATAAAGCAATTCAAGAGTTCAGAAATAGGGCCCTGAATCCCGAACATCCCGTATTGAGGGGCACTGCTGAAAATGCAGATATTTATTTTCAAAATCGTGAAGCTTCGAATCCTTTTATTGAAGCCATCCCTGATATTGTAGAAAACTATTTCCAAGAATATAACAAAATTACCGGACGTGAATACCACCCGTTCGACTACTACGGAGATAATGAAGCTGAGAACATAATCGTGGCCATGGGTTCGGTTTGCAACACAACGGAAGAAACCATCGACTACCTGCGAGAAAAAGGCGAAAAAGTTGGGTTGCTTAAAGTTCACTTATATCGCCCGTTTTCCAAAAAATATTTTTTTGCCGTTTTGCCGAAGTCAGTGAAGAAGATTGCCGTCCTTGACCGGACCAAAGAGCCCGGATCAACTGGCGAACCACTCTATCTTGATGTATTGCAGATGTTTAATCATGAAACCATTAAACCAATGATTGTCGGCGGAAGATATGGCCTTGGCTCTAAGGATACCACGCCGAATCACATCCTCGCTATTTACGACAACCTTAAACAAAGTCAGCCTAAAGATCACTTTACGGTTGGAATTGTCGACGATGTCACCCACACCTCGCTACCAATAAAAGAGTCAGTAGATACGACGCCGGAGAGTACGATTAGCTGCAAATTTTGGGGCCTTGGTTCTGATGGGACTGTCGGTGCCAATAAAACTGCGATTAAAATCATCGGTGACAATACCGCCCTCTATGCGCAAGGATATTTTGAATATGATAGTAAAAAATCTGGCGGTACAACCATATCCCACCTGCGCTTTGGCAAAGAACCGATCAAATCCTCGTACTTAGTATCCAATGCCGACTATATTGCCTGCCATAACCGTTCATTCCTCTATCATTACGACCTGCTTAAAGGACTTAAGAAGAATGGTAACTTTGTCCTTAACTGCCCTTGGAATCCAGAAGAACTGGAAGACCATCTCCCTGCCCTTTTTAAACGCTATATAGCGAAAAACAATATCAATTTCTATATCATTGATGCGATATCGATTGCCGAAGCAATCGGACTTGGCGGTCGCATTAACATGGTGATGCAGGCAGCCTTCTTCAAATTAGCAAACGTCATACCAGTCAAAGATGCCATCAAGTACCTAAAGGATTCCATCGAGAAAATGTATGGTAAAAAGGGCGCTACTATTGTCGAGATGAATCAAAAAGCTGTTGATCATGGTGTGAATGGATTGCATCAAGTTAAAGTTCCTGCCTCCTGGGCTGATGCCAAAGATGAAGAGTTACCAATAAAAGACGAGCCCGATTTCATTAAAAACATTCAGCGTCCTGTAGCCAGACACGACGGTGATGACCTGCCAGTCAGCACTTTTGTTGGAATGGAGGATGGAACACACCCCCTTGGTACAACCAAATACGAAAAAAGAGGAATTGCTGTTTATCTCCCTGAATGGCAAATCGATAAATGCATTCAATGTAATCAATGTTCCTATGTATGCCCCCATGCCACCGTTCGTACTTTCCTCTTAGATGCTGAAGAACGGGCAAAAGCTCCTGATACCTTTAAAACTGTGGAACCAAAAAACAAGAAACTCCAAGGCTATCATTACCGTATTCAAGTTGCTCCCCTCGACTGTACCGGATGTGGTAACTGCGCTGATATCTGTCCGGCACCAGGAAAAGCACTTGTTATGAAACCAGCCGATCATGAAATTGAGATGGAATCGGAAAACTGGGAATTTGCTATGAGGGTGACAGAAAAGGCGGATGTAATGGATAAAAATACTCTCTTTGGCAGTCAGCTTGCTAGACCCCTCCTTGAATTCAATGGGGCTTGCCCCGGCTGTGGCGAGACTCCGTATGTCAGACTCCTTACACAATTATATGGTGATCGCATGCTGATTGCCAATGCCACAAGAT
>Ga0074193_1001753_pt1 | contig 23761 bp, 23 predicted proteins | sample EPASupsiteHSE605_FD_64523 | JGI IMG/M metagenome (GOLD analysis project Ga0074193, IMG submission 64523) | Bioremediated contaminated groundwater from EPA Superfund site, New Mexico - Sample HSE6-05 | ecosystem: Environmental > Aquatic > Deep subsurface > Groundwater > Contaminated ... | reverse complement strand
GCAGCAGTTGATATTCGCCCGACTCGAACCTTTCCGGTGTTTCGGTGTCGGGGAACTTGTTTATGTTCGCTTCGGTGTATTCCACCAACTGTCCAGTTACGTTATCTTTGACTACGCCGGAGAATGCCACCAACACGCCTAAGTCCGTATAGCCCATCTTTTTGATATACTTCTGGAACTCAAAATAGTATCTTACAGCGTGGAGACGCGATCCAGTCACGAGCATCGCCTTGGCTTTGCCACCGATGCGGTGTTGAACCTGAGAGCGGAAGTGCTCAATGATGACCTCGGTCTTCTGGGCGAGGTTATGCGGATGCAGGCTCATGTACTTGCCAAGCGCCTTGTTCGCCTGACCCTTAGAGTAGAGCGGGTCATCGGCGATTTTCTTTCCGATTTGGAAGTAGGTCTCGTAGGTTATGTGGTTTTCGAGAACGTTGAAGATAAAGCCTTCCTCGATGGCTTGCCGCATACTGTAAACATGAAACGGCTCCGGCTTTCCGATGGCATTTTTTATTCCGAACATCTCAATCGTCTTTTGCTTGGGGGTGGCAGTGAATGCGAAGAACGAAAGATTCTTCTGCTGTCCGTGGGTCGCCATTTCCGCTGCGATTTCCTCATCGGGATCTTTCTCTTCAGCTTCGGCTTTCGCTTCTTCAACGGCATACTCGTGTAACTTCTTCTCAATGGCATCCTCGCCCTGAGCGGAGATGTCTGCCAGAACCTCTTTCAGTCGCTCGCTCGCTTTGCCAGTCTGAGAGGAGTGCGCCTCGTCAACTATGATGGCGAAACGCTTGCCCGCCGTCGCCACCTTCTGCACGTCCACGAATGGAAACTTCTGCAAGGTGCAAATGATGATTTTATCGCCTTTTTCCAATGCTGTGGTCAGCTGTTTGGAGTTTTTATCTACACGCACCACCACGCCCTGCTTATGCTCCATATTGAAAATGTCGCGCTGAAGCTGCTTATCGAGAACTCGGCGATCAGTGATTACGATGATGCTGTGGAACACCACATCGTCGTTTGCATCGTGCAGGTTCGCAAGATGGTGGGCGAGCCACGCAATAGAGTTCGATTTGCCCGAACCCGCCGAATGTTGAATCAGATAGTTCTTGCCCGAGCCGCTGGTGTAAACGTCGCTGACGATTTTACGGACGGCATCCAACTGGTGGTAGCGCGGGAATATCAGCTTCTCTTTGCCCGTCTTCTCGTCCTTCGTCACCTGCACAAAACGATGGAGGATGTCGAGCAGGCTATTCCGCTGTAAGACTTCTTTCCAGAGGTACGATGTGCGGTAGTCGTTTTCCACAGGCGGATTGCTCGCACCCTTGTCGTAGCCCTTGTTAAATGGGATAAAAACTGTGTCCTGCTTACGAAGCCATGTTGTCATCCATACTTGTTCGGTGTCCACGGCAAAATGTACGATAGCCCGCTTTTTGAAGGTGAGCAGCACTTCACGCGGACTGCGGTCGTTCTTATACTGGTTGATGGCGTTTTTATAGGTTTGCCCAGTGAGCGGATTCTTCAGTTCAATCGTGATGATAGGAAGCCCGTTCAGGAAGATGACCACGTCAATGGAGTTCTCGCTCTGCAGACTGTATTTGACCTGCCGCGTTATCTGCAGGACATTCTTTTCATATAGTGCGGTCGCACTTTTGTTCATGCCACTGCCGGGCTTGAAATAGGCGAGCCGAACGGGTATGCCGAGGTCAACAATGCCGTGCCGAAGCACATCTATAATATCGCGCTGATTGAGTTCTGCATTCAGACGTTTGAGAAACTCTGCCTCTGCGGCGTTCTCGCTGCCGTGTCGCTTAATGAGCGCTTTCCATTCGTCAGGCTGAGTGTCTTTGACGAAATTGATAACTGCCTTGATGTCCATTGCGTACTCGCGGCTGAAGTCGGAGGGGCTGCCCTTGACGTATAACTCAGCTTTCTTTGCTCCCTGCGTCAGCCAGTATTCTATTTCCTGCTCAAAGGTGCGCTCCTTGGTGTCGATAGCCATGTCTTATCCCTCCGTTACCTTGATTTTGCCTGTGACCACACCGTGTATCACGATTTGGCGGTACTGCTTCAATTTATCTATCTGCGCTTTGATGTCGGCGATTAGGCCGTCAATCTTAGTGCTCTTTGAATCTATAAACTCGACAATCTGCTGTTGCTCTGTCATTGGTGGTGTCAGCACGGGCAGTCGCTTCATATCGGTGAACTTCAAAGTCTGCCGAAGCCCTCCGCCAAGACCGTAATAGATTTTCAGCAGGTCGTAAGCGTGAAGCAAATAGGTGAAGTATTTGCTGTCAAGTTGCAGTGAGGGTATCAGCCCCAAATAAGCCGAGGTTATTATCCCAGTTTCGGTCACAAACCCCGTTCGCAAACTGCGCTTGTCGTTCTGCAGGTCGGTCAGGCGAAGCACGGTGTATCCCGGCTGAACTATCTGATAGCCCTCGAAACTGGCAGGCAGCAAACCGAAGTTTGTGTCGATGTCCTTTTTGATAATCTTACCGTAGCTGAGGCTCAGGAGATTATTACAAGCCATGCTGGTGTTCCTGACCATATTCTCCTTCGCCACGGTGAACAGCGGGTGTTGCTCCCAATGTACCGGGATCTCGCCAATCCACTCCACGCCGCTATCCTTCGACGGCGTGGCTTTGTCCAGCCCCTTTGTGACCGCACCTGCGATGAGTTCCCGCTTGTAAGTATCGAGCATCTCGGCTTGACTTTGCAGGTCGGTGAGGACTTCATCGATTGCTGATGTGCGCCTGTCAAGATACATTGCTATTGCCAATTGCTCTTCTGAATTAAGCGTGAAAGAGAACGGCATAGTTTCCACGTTTTTTCGGTCAAGCGTTGGAACAACAGAACCGTTGCCCAAGTTAGCTATGTTGAAACTGAGCAACACATAATACAAATATCGAGCATTATTGTTCTTCATGTCCTTGACATATATTGCCGTGTTATGCGCCCAAAAATCAGTGTCAACATAGTTGACCGCACCGATACTGCCGCTGCGCCCTATGGTAATTCCGGGGGCTTTCGTTGTGGCAACATTATGATAACCGACTATACCGTTTGAACCGAATACAGGCACATCTCCTTCAACAAAATTGTCTTGCGATAAGTCGTATCCACGTTGGAGGGACATGAGATTCTTAATCCTTCCGACTGTCCAATGTGAAGGTGTCAAGCCTAACCACGATATCCCGCTATCCTTATAGCTTGCATATCTCTCCACGGCTCATACCTCCCCGAACAGTTCGGCAATCGCAGTCTGAATCTTTGCGCCAAGCGACTGGATGTCGCGGAGGGTTTCCTCGGCGTCGCCGATTTTCGTGTATTTATAGAAGTGCCGCGTGAACGGAATCTCATACCCCTTCTTGGTCTTGGAATCGTCCACCCACGCATCGGGCGCGTAAGGCTTGACCTCCCTCTCGATGTAGACGGTAATGTCTTCTTTGAATGGAATCTGCTCGGTGTCGCGCAAATCTGGATCGGGTTCGGGGTTGCCCTTGGCGTCGGTGCAGATGTCGGCAGTCTCGTCCTTTTCGGACAGCGCGGCAAGGATGGCCTTCAACAGCGGAGTCTTCACGTCAAGCCCCACTTTTTCTATTGCCTTGGACAGCACCTTTGAGAATTCTGTGCGGTTCTTGTATAGCACAGTACCATCAATCGTCCCGATGGCAGCCACGATGCCTTCCTGTAATTCTTGGCCTTCGGCGACTTCCTTGGCAATTTCCTCTGGCTTGCGCTTGCGGCTTGTGGCAAGGTTAGCAAATGCCGTTTGCTCGCGGATACGTTCAATGCGCTCCGTGCTTGCTTGGAAGTTCAGTCGGAGCGGACGCTCGACTGTCACCTTCCAGTAGGCGAAGTCATCTTCATTAAAGATTTTGCAGAGCTCGCTTTTCGTTGCTCCCAAGAGTGCGTCACCATATATGCCGGTCAGCGCCTTTATGTGCTCATCAGTAAGCGTCTTACGTTTTTCACCGAGCGGTTTCCGCATGCGTTCAAAGAAAGATGTTCCATCAATCAGCAGGACTTTGTCTTTAATCGTCTTCTTCTTGCGGTTGGTGACAATCCAGACGTAGGTCAGGATGCCTGTGTTATAGAAAAGCTGGTCGGGCAAGGCGATAATAGTTTCAAGCCAGCCATTCTCAATAATCCATCTGCGGATTTCACTTTCGCCACTCCCTGCGTCGCCGGTAAAGAGTGGAGAGCCATTGAAGACGATACCGATTCGGCAGCCGTCTTCGGCAACGGGCATCATCTTGCTGATCATGTGTTGAAGGAACAGCAGCGAACCATCTGACACGCGAGGCAAGCCCGCCCCGAAGCGTCCGGCATAGCCTTGATCTTCGGCTTCGTCGCGGATGAACTTCTCATACTTCTTCCATTCCACGCCAAAGGGCGGGTTGCAGAGCATATAGTGAAAGGTTTCGTGCTTAAGCTTGTCATCCGTGAAGCTATTACCAAGGTGGATGTTCTCGTAGCCCTTACCTTTAATCATCGTGTCGGACTTGCAAATGGCGTAGGTCTTCTCGTTCAATTCCTGACCGTAGACCTCAATCAGCGCGCCATCGTTCAGTTCGGCGGCATACTCAATTCCCGCCGAGAGCATGCCGCCCGTGCCGGCCGCTGGGTCGTACAACTTTGCCATAAAGCCCGGCTCACAGATTTTCTCCATATCCGGCGTGAAAAGCATAGAGACCATCAGGCGGATAACCTCACGCGGGGTGAAGTGTTCGCCAGCGGTCTCGTTGGACATTTCGGAGAACTTTCGGATGAGTTCCTCGAAAATGTAGCCCATCTCATTATTCGAAACATGATCGGGGTGCAGGTCGATGTCATCCACGAACTTGGTAACCACGAGATAGAGCAGGTTTGCCTTGTCGAGCCGCGCGATCTGTGAGTAGATGTCAAATGACTCCAGTATCGTGCGGGCGTTCTCCGAAAACCCCTTGATATAATCCGTGAGGTTGTCGGCGATGTTTCCTGCGTCGTCCTTCAGTTTGGCGAACGTGAACTCGCTTATGTTGTAGAACTTCAAGCCTCCTGTTACTTGTCGGAAGCCTGCCAGTCTTGCGTATTCGGTCTTGTAAATGCCCCTCTTGTGCAGAGCCATAACCGCATCTTTGGTCGGGGCAAGAACACTGTTCAGACGGCACAGTACGGTAAACGGTAGAATGACATCCCCATATTCACTTTGCTTGTAATCGCCGCGAAGCAGGTCGGCAATTCTCCAGATGAAGTTTGATTTCTCTGATACGTTTATGTTCATCAGATGTCTTCCCCTTTCTCGTACAGGTCTTTATATCGGGCATAAGGGATAACCACGGCTAAGGGCTTACCATTTTTCTGAATAATTCCCGTCGCATCTTTCTCAACCACTTCCTTGATGCGCTTGGAAGATTGCCCGTGGTTGAGTTCTGCTATGTTCAGGTAAATCGGCACTCGGTTTTTTGCCTTTTTATCGGCCAATGGTCATCCCTCCTTTCGCCTTTAATCGGCTTTATTATATCATACTATAATTAATTTTACACTTATTATAGTATATATAATTAAAACCCTATTTTAGATTGTAAATGTAATTACTTTATAGAAATATTGAGCATCAACAGTTTATTAATAACATTGATTTTATAGTAAAAATCGAAAATGTCGAATTACTGGTACTCAATTTTCAAAGACTAAGTAAAGGGGTAGAGAAAATACCTCTATCACAGATTTTTAGCCGTTTGCATCCCCCCTTACATATTACTTTTAAGAAATTGTTCAATATTTTTCAGCGCCTTATTAATCGAATGCGATACTCTGCTTTTGCCAACCCTTTCAATCCTAGCAATTTGAGCTATGCTCATATCCAGAAAGAAATGAGCATAAAGACGCTTCGCCTGCTTTTCCGGCAAGCTGTTTATAGCGGCATACAATTCCTGATTGCTCATTTTTCTTTCATAGATTTCCTCCGGAGATAAAACCAATAAGATTACATCCTTTTCAATACCGTCATTAGCATCAAGAGAGTAATACGCCTTGTGTACACGCCTGCGTTCATGGTCTGCATGATCCTTTCGGTTAAACTGTTTGAGCTGATCCGCAACCTCATCAGTCACTTGAACAAAAAAATCAGGTATATCAGCCGGGTAATAATCCCGTAAATTGATCCTTTTCATATCAAACCTCCGTTTTGATTTTTTTAAAAAACCAAAACAGAGGGGCGGAGAACGGCAGCCTAAGCTCTCCATAAAAGACATGTCTGATTGCAAAAACCAAAAATAAATACTAGAAACAAAAAATATGTGAATATTCCTATATAAATGAAAATAGCCTGGCTTACATGTGAACGTAAACTCGGCTAAAAAAGCTATCGTATCAAACAGTATGCTACCTGTTGAATCATTATCGCCTTTTGGCTTATGTTGCCTTATCAATCGGTGATAAAGCTTGTATATGCGTATAGTTTTTGCCTTATATACGTTGGTATGGACATGAAATAGCCTGGCGTTGCTGCGAGTTTGTCCGATATAATCCAACCTACTAGGCAGTTTCTGGTTTATACATGAGATTTAAACAATCTGCAGACTGAAAAATACTGATCAGTGTTTATTTTCACAAAAAAACCCCAGGCTTTTGTTTCAACCATTTTTAACGACACTTGCTACCACCGTTTTTACACTTTTCAATCTTTATAACTATCTGTCATATTTAAAAGTATTATGTCGACCACAAAAAAACAGATGGCCTTGTTTTACTTAGACCATCTGCATTATCTTTTCTCTTCTGAGGGCATAGAGAATAATTGACGCCTTTTCCTCTTTGTCATAACATAATCTCCCAATTAAATTTCTATAAGCTTTTCAGATTTTAGGCATGAATCTTATAAAAATTTTGCCACTTTGAAATCAACAGGAATCTGAATCATTTTTTCTGTTACAACTTCCGGCTCCAGAATAAATTACTTCCCAAATATTTATTCTTTGAAATAATATACATTTATGTATTATTCTGTCAATATACAAATATTTTACTATATATTAGTCAAGTAGGAAAGATAATTTTGTAAATTTATGTAATTTCATATGAGAGTTTCCTGACCCCTTTCCCCTACTGAAAATGAAGCATTGGAAGTATTTCAAATTAGTACAACTTACCAAAAAACCGGATATGTGCTTAGTACACATAATCGGTTCTTTCGTCTAACTGAATTAACTATACTATCACCGCGAGGATAGTTGTCTGGTATAGCAAACAGATGATTTTCCCCTAACACTATACCCTAAACAACCGCCGATACATTTCTTTTCATCCCAAAACCGGCATCCGGGGCATTGCTTAAACGGAGGATTACTATATCTTTTGCTGTCAATCTCACGTAGAAAAAAATCGTTGACATCTTGAACGGTATTAAAGTCTTTAATATTCACACTTAGATATTCTTCAAAAACGAAACATCGGGCGACGCTCAAGTCGGGTCTTATATCCATAACCGGCGAACATATCCCCTTGTAAATCAGATCAAAACTCGAGTAGATGAAATTCACAAGCTGCTCATTTGTAAAGATACACTTGGGCGGATTATTGCAATCAACATGAGGAGAGACCCCGTTTCTATGGCAATCATCCAAGAAGTCAACTAATAAGGGAACAAAAATTTCATAATGTTCAAGACTGCCCTTCTGGTTATTATCTGAAGGCACCGTAATACTGTACCGAATGGTCTTTAATTTAAGCCTTTTGCTTTGCTCAATAATATATTTATATTGAAAATCCGGCTCAAAGATATTAATGCCGAGAGTAACCTGGGGCTCGATATTCCTTCTGCGATATTCGAATACCAGGTTTTCTACATTGTCTATTGTCCTATTATATAGATGTTCACCGATTACATCCGGTCTATTTAAGTTAATCAAAAACGAAACCTTATTATCCACAATAGATCGGCTTAATGCATTATCTAAAGCAATAGCATTGGTGAAAATCTGGATTCTCCGGAAAAACGAATCCTCTATTCCTTGATTCACCCACTTTTCGAAGTTCGGATGCAGCGTCGGCTCCCCCCCGAGCAGCCTTAAATCAGCATGCGCCGACTTCTTAAAAAAATTGATTATATAATCATAATTGTCATCAGAAATATCGGCCTTGTTCTTCGGATCACAGTTTGCAAAGCAATATGAACAATTTAAGTTGCAGTAATTATTTAACATGATATTCATAGGAACCTCCATTCCGCCACGCCACTGGTGGCATAAATAGTAATTAAAAAGGATAAAGAGATATCTTTATATAACATTCCGGACAGCAAAAAAATAGCAATGATACTTTAATTTACCGGGTAATTACATTTTGGAAGTGCTTAACGTTTGTGATGGCAACTGCATTGCTCGATCCTGAACTATTACTGGCAGTAACATAAAAAGTAATCGGCTGAACAGTTGTCCCGGCGGGGATCGTAAAAGATCCCACCCATGTATTTCCACCATTATTTGTAAAAGCAATTACTGTTGAATTTAAGGAATTGTTCGCAGTGACGGAAGTGGTGCTCCCGGTTGTTGTTGCTGTAATCTGGATTGTGGTATTAGGAAAGGCGACGGCCTGCACGCTTGCCGCAACCGAGGGGGGCGGTGCCCAATTATTCCAGTTGCTATAATTGGAATAATTGCTGTAAGCGCCCCAATCACCATAGTTGCCATAGTTGCTATAGTTGCTATAGTTGCTGTAATTGGAATAAGCAGTCCAGTTCGAGTATTGGCTCCATGTTTCAGTATGGTTTTCCCATTGCGTATGGTTTTCCCAAACACCGGCATTAGAATAATTGGCATTCCAATTTACATAATTGCCATACGTATTGTTGTAGACATCGGTGTAAGCACCATAATTCCCATAATTGGTCCATCCGGAATTGGGCCAGGACCATTCCACCCAAGCGAAAGCTTTCTCGGGCTGCAAGGAAAACTTAAGGCCCAAAGCCTTGGAGTATTTGCCCTCCTTGGCTTTGGGCCGATCCGGATGATTGTTGTCAAGAACCAGGTCTTGGGTTATTGAAGCGTGCAGGATGCTTAATGAAACAAAGGCAAACAGCAATTTTTTTAATCTCGAAAACGTTCTTGCCATATCATTCACCTACAGCACAGGACAATGGACCCCCCTGCCCTTTCCCCGCAACATAATTCTCAATCTGCTCCGCTTTATTGAAACAATACTTGCATATAGCCCCGCACTGGGAGGCGCATTGCGGCTTCTTTTCCATGAAATAATCCAGTTCTGGCAAAAATTCAAATATTTCCTTCATCTTCAGCGTCCCGTACGGATGGAAAACTCTGTTCATAAAACGTGAATTGTAAGTATTATAGAATTCATTCAACGCATATTCCGGATCGGTAACGCCAAGCATATACGCCTTTATCTTATTGACCAATTCCGGCTTGGGGTGATCCCTTCCGACCAGCTTGATGCTGTTAACCCCCATTTTCTCATAGTAGGGGATTTCCCAAGGGTAAATAATCCTGTTCAGCACCATTTGAATCGCAGGACTTCTAAAGGTAATCTGATCGCAGATGAATTTAGGAAATTCCCGGAACAAAGGGCTGCATTTATGAATATTCTCCTGCTTGCCGAACAAGGCATAATGAATATTCTTGGTCGGGCAACAAAAAATACAGCCCTCATCGGCCATCAACTCCAAGCCAACATCAGGCAACAGCTTTTTAAAGGATTCAATAAAAGTAAAATCTTTATTGAGATCGGAAGCAGGAATGATATTGGAAATCCCTAGATTTTCGCTGACATACTTCGCTTGGTTTATTGACCGGATATCCATCATCGTTGAAGCGTTTACCGCCAACCCGCTGAATTCCTCTTTCAAGAAGTCGGCAAGAAGCTGGCTCCCAACCGTAATGCCTCTCACCCCGATATCCGCCAGATGCTCGACAAACTGCTTCAACTGGGGAATGTTGGATTCAAAGTCATACAGGGAAATAGTTGAGATATTATTCATCAGATAAATAAACGCCATCCCGTTATCGGAAAGCTCTTTGATATAAGACCTTAAATCTTCCATTGTCCGGATTTTGCCGCTGTCTTCCTGCAAATTAACCGACCGGCCATGTTCATACCCTGATTTGGCGTAGGATGTAACAGGCAGGCTGTTATATACGGAACGGATTTTATACTTCGCCTTATCCTGGCTGTTAAGCTTTATCAAGTCCTGAATATACCCATAGTCAAATAATAAAGGAACTGAGTAGTACAGTTCCTGCGGCTGGTTCGGGGGTTGGAATTTTTGCTTTTTCTTAAAGATATTGATCATCATATCAACCTCTCTTTAAATCGCGAGAAACTCCTTCAGCTTGTTTTCCGCATTGACAGGAGTTTCGATCCGTTTAATCGATTCTTCTAAAATATTTTTCATCATTTTGGCGCTCCGGAATTGATGCCTGAATAAAAAGTTCAAGAATCTTGGGTTATATTTCGGCATATCGTCATAATCAATCTCATTAATAACCCGTATGATATGGCTGATCACGTGCCGGTGGGTGTAGCAATTTTCAGGCTCCGGCTTATTCATGGTCAAATCATACTGGATATTGTCATTGTAGCAGCCGCTATGGCAGCTGTAGAAATAATCGCAATCACTGCAATGCTGCAGCATCCGCCGGATTCCCTCGTACCATCTTATATGGTTGGGATGATTTAAGATATCCTGAACGGATTCCATCTCAAAAATATTTCCGAAAGAAACGTCGGCGCTCTCCGGCCAGTCCCGGCCGCAATGATAAATCGTACCGTCGGGCTGGGTTGAAAACCAGTAATCCTTTCCGGCGCAATCCGTAAAAGCGCAGGAACCGCCGGCATCCAAGGCGGCCATCAGATATCGCTCGCACAGATCCGAATCAGCCGGTCTATAAGTGTCTAAGATCCAATAGTCAAAGAATTTGCAGATTTCCTCAGCAACCATTTTCCCGTCCAGGGTATAGGAATTCATATTTTTATGGGCCGCAAAGATGAGATTCATCTTGCAGCCCAGACCTAAGCGTTTAAAGTATTCGTAATCGTCAATCATGTTGTGGATATTATCTTTCGTAATGATCATGATGGCGCCGCCCAAGACCTCGTTTTTGTCTGCTGTGGCAATGGACCGCATCAACCTGTTGGTATTTTTCCGGGTCAAATGGTTTGTCAAGCCATCGAAACTGAAGCCCGGTCGGATGTTCCACTTCCTCAAAACAGCAGCGTTCTCATCGTCAATCAGCGTTAAGTTGGATTGCATGCAAATATTGACTTTCTTGAATTGCTGCTTAATCAGGGCGTTTGCTTCATCATAAAATTCTTTTCCGATCAGTAAAGGTTCCCCGCCGTGCCAGATCCAAGTGCCGACATTCACGTCTTTGAACACTTTTAAAATCTGCCTGACCACTTCCAGCGTGACTTTGTTGCCTTCCGCGTCAAGATCCTTGCGGAACATCACGTCGTAGCAATACGGACAATGCAGGTTGCAGGCATGCGTCGTTTTTACGATCAAAGTAGTTTTATCAGGATAAGTAATATTTTCCGCGGCAGCCATCTTCTTGAAATCGATATCGCCCTCAAAATACTCTTTATGCCGTTTTATTTGCTTGAGAGACATGGAGAACATCAAGTTCTTATTGCCGGCAATAACGTCGAGAATCTCCCCGGAACTCATGCCGGACATAATTTCCTGGTAAACACAGCTGCGAAGCTCCCTTTCGTATTTGTTGTTGAATTTTCGGAACTGATACAACTCATCTTTGGCTATTAAATTCATAAGCATACCCCCTACATCTTCAGCTGGGTGTTTTCTTCCGAGTCGACCTTCCAAACCCCGTTTACCTGCAGCAAAATAATTCTTTCCTCATATTTGCTTACCCAAAAGTTGCCGCCGTTTTGCGCCGCATTGATGACGATGGTCAGCTTCAGGAAAGCCCCTTCCTGATTATTTAATTGGGGGATTTGATTAAAACTTATATCGTCAAGGCATAAAGACTTCACTTGTCTGGTATCCTTGTTTTTGATGCTTTCCGATTTGAAATTCGGAAAAAAGTTGTCCAGCGAATTCTGGAAATTCGCCGTCGTGTAACTGCTTCCCGGCATTTGCGACATTGCTTCAAGCTTCTTATAATCGGTAGATTTAAACTCTACCAGCCACCGGGCGGCCGCTTCATAAGCAGCTTTTTCTTTGTCTGTTTTGGCAGCATTATTTTGGACATCGACCTGATGCCCCAAGCTATACAAAGATAACCCGGAATTGGCAGAAGGTTTCTGCTCCGGCTTACTTGGCGCAACCGGCTCCGTCTCTGGCTGGATTTTGGGTTCAGCACTAGGTTCAGTTTTTGTTTCGGTTTTGACTTCCGGCTGCGGAGCTTGTTGAGGTTCAACCTCTTTAATCGGCTCAAGCTCTTTTTCCGGGCTTTGATTGTCTTTTTGAGTCTGGATATCCTGCTGGACCGGAACATTTTGTACCGGCTCGGTCTTTTTGGCACTGCATCCAAAAAGAATCAAGGACATAACAAGAAGCAGAATAGAAAATGTTTTAACTCTTAACTTTAACATGGTCGTATCCTCCTTTCGGATCTACCGGAACATCCTCATCACCTATTTTAATATAGGTTTGGGAAAGTGTTTTTTTCTCCGACGGGTCAGCAGTTCTGCGTCGCTCGTCCATATTCATCTCCATTTCCTCCAGCTGAGACAATATGGCAAGCCTGATAAACCTTTCCCTGCTCATCCCTATCGAAGCGCTGAATCCTTCCGTTCTTTGATTTAAGTTATCCGAAACATCCAATTCCCATTTCACCATATCCACATCCCCTTAAAATAATTTTAATACGAAAACAAGAATGAAGTAAGTATATAGCATAAAGAGATCAACGCGGCTCCTCCACCGGGGAAGAGTCTAGTTTTTACGCCATTGGCAAAGGAATTATTATTTTCTCCGAAAGCGATCAAAACAAAGGAATCTGTTTTTACATCATGAATAGTCTGGGATAAGCCTTTAACCCGTACAGCTTGAAAAAAGAAATAAAAGAAAGCGGAAAACATTAAGAGAGCTGAATTAAAGAAGAAGGCCGCGGGTGTTAAAAACAGGCTTAGAGCCAACAGCAATTTAACATCACCTCCCCTCATCGCCCCGTGGGAATAGACGAATAAGAGAATCAAGAAAAGGAATAAGAAAGAAAAGCCATAACTTACGGAATATGTTTTGGCGTATATGACATAAATTATTCCGATAATCAACCCGGGTATTGTCACCCAATTATATATTTTGAGCTTCCGCCAATCCGTCAGAACACAAATTGACAGCATCATTAAAGGGATCAGCCATGCTAAATCATTGACCATTTCTTGCATCATCCTTACTTTTCAAATTATGGTGAGATTTTTAAAGCAGCGTCTTTGGCTACTTTGATAGTCCAATAGGGGGTTGAATTTACGATTTGGGTAAAACCACGTCTTACTCTGACTTCGATGTATGCCACATAGGACGGCTCAGTGATAGCGTGACCGTCAATCGGGCTTACTGTCGGCAAAACATCAGAATTATAGGTTTTATAATAAAGCGTTGCTTTATTGACATAAATAACCGGCGAGCCCGGTAGCGGATTCAGGCTGTTGTCTAAAGACAAATTTTTCTTTAACATCTCTAGAAAAACAGCATCCGCTTGCGCTGGATCTATCGTCAAAACCCCTTGATTTAGTTTGGTCTGGTCGGTTTGCTGGCTGGCTGCTAAAGCGGCAAATTTCACACTGTCCGTTATTCCTCGTTTGATATTTATGGCGTGGTAGTAGTCCGTCCCCCAGCCAATAAGGGCAAGAGAAATACCTAAAAAAATCAGCAGTTCAATTAAAGATGAACCCCGGTCGTCTTTAAATATTTTACATAGCTTCTTCATAAACACCTCACTTAAGGCAAATATTGACTCATGATCGTTTTGGTCACCGTAACTGTCTCCGATTTGGAAACCGGATGCCCGCTTGACCAATCGGTAAATTTCCGGGGGCCGGTTATGGAAATTGTTATATATTGTCCGTAAGCAACGCGGCTGGCATCACTGCCCGATCCGGTAATCGCAAATAAACCGGTATCGACGCCGGTGTGTTTCAGCTGATCTTTAATTAGACTTCGGACCTCTGTCGTAGTACCTCCAACAATAGCAGCCTTTTCCAACCCGAGATTCACAGCGTTAACCATGGAACCCTGCAGATTATTAAGGAAAAACATTGATATGAAGGTGAAGAATATCGCCATCCATAAGACAAAGACTATTAAGAATTCAATCAAGGTGGATCCCCGTTCATTATGGGGGTTTCTCATTGGTTCTTTTCGTAATTTCAGCATAATTTTAAGCAGATAGCATACGTCTAAACGTATACTATCCGCCCTCTCCCTTCCTCCTCACGGTGAGGAATATTACCACTAAGGAGTCGTGATGTTGGTTATACTGGTATTCATACTGGTGAGTTTGCCCCGGATTGTAACAAACAGCACCGAAACAGCTCCCACCGTGGCCAAAACGCCGCCGAAAATCCAAATGATATTTTGAACAAGATCGCCGCCTTCATCTTTGTAAAGGCTATATAAAGTATTGGCCATAAAAATTCACCTCCGTTTTTAATCAATGCCTGAGAACCATTTAAGGCGTTGTAATCGCATTTACACCGGCGTTCATATCCGTCAATTTGCTCCGGATCGTAACAAACAACACCGATACGGCTCCCACCGTGGCCAGAACACCGCCGAAGATCCAAATGATGTTTTGAACCAGATCTCCGCCTTCATCTTTATAAAGGTTTTTCAGAATTTTGCCCATAAAAAAAATAACCCCCTTCTTAATTTAGTTTGCTCATTCCGGCTGAGTCATTGGCAATTTTAGCGGTTATTGTATTGTAAAGAATGACCGCAATGCCTACCATTGCCAGAATGCCCCCGAACAGCAAGACGATATTTTGAACCAGATCCCCCCTTTCATCACACAGCACTGCTGCCAGACAGCAGACAATTTTTTTCACATATTGCCACCTCCTACATAATTTGGCCAAGGCTTTGGTTGGCCTGGTATAGTAGCGGGACAAGAATGATTACCGGGATCATGATAAAAGGAATTGCGGTCAAGGCTTCGACAAGCATTTTTTTGTTTTTATACCGCCTTATTTCTTTTAATCCCTCAATATATTCAATGTCCCGGGACCGGCTGGCCATATAGGCAACCATATTGGAACTATCGATGGTGATAGATTGCATTAAAATATCCGCTAAGTTTTTCAATTCATCGATATCTGTCTCTTTACTCAATTTGGCAAGCGCCGGTTTTGGCCCTGTTATGGACATACCCTGCAGGAGTTTTTCCAAGTGAGGCCGCAATTTATTGGTCGCGAATAAGGCCCCGCGAATAGAATCGGCTATGGTTTGTCCCGCTTTTCGTAAATCAACGATATAGGCCATGATTTCCGACAACTCATTGATGAGCGCATTTTTGTACTGGTTGTAAAAATACGCAAGTATGGCCGTGGGCGCTATGCTCCCCACAAAAAAGCCTGTACAAATCAGTCCTATTGCCATCAGCAAATCTTTCGTGGAAAAGCCCGCACAGCCAAAAAGAATGGCGAATATGAAGGGGGATAATCTTTTAAAAATCAAATATTCAGCATATCCTATCGGCATTGTTCCAGGCTGTTTGAGTATTTCCAGCATGTAAGCCGAGCGATTCTGCCTCGGGGTTTTGCTTAATAATTTAGAGATATAATTTGCCGTCTTTTTGCGAAGTTTTTCTGAAGCAGTATCCTGGGCTTGTCTATACGAAAGCTCGGTAGTGCCAAGAGAATTTATTCTCCTCGACTCCCTGCGGTTAGTCTTAATAAAAAACGCTGCCAAAAGCAGAGTCAACCCCAAGGATATTCCTATAGAACAAATCAAGCGTATACCCATACTTACCTAATCCTCCATTGATAAGAATTTCAACAATAGCGCGGCCTCAATTAAGACAGAAATAATGATGGCATTCGTATAAATGTGTCCTAATGAAGATTGTTTTACCAGAGCCAATGAATCCGGCCAAACAAGGCTTACGCCCAGATACGTAAGAATCATTACCAGTGTAAAAGCCACCGCTTTGGAGATTAAAGGATTAAGATCCTCTTTAATTGATTGCGCCCTGTTTTTTCTTGATCTGATTTTGTCCGTAAGCCTGTATAAAAGCTCTTCGGTGTTGCCCCCAGCCAGCCTCGAAGAAACGATAACGTTGTAAAAGTCCCTGAAAGACTGCAGTTTCAAAATTATAGACACTTTGTATACAACCGTGTCGAATTCTTCCCCTTTATTAACCCGGGACTGGATCCGGCTGAACAAAGAACGCATTTGAGAAGGCATGGCGGCAATTGAATTCCAGGTCGCGGCTTCAAGATTATTACGGACAATATAATTGTTTAAGATAAGACTGAAAGTGTTCAAGGCCTGTTTATTCAGCCTTCTCCGCGTACTGTGATAGATTAGATTTATTATTACCCAGGGTATCAGTAAGCCGATAACCGTAAAAATAATCATGCCGAAAATATTATGGCTCACGATTACAACCTCCGGATTCTGGTAAGTGGGATTCGGAATTTTCTCCGAAAGGGTCAATATTGAGAGGAAAAAGGAAATAAAGCTAAACCCGATACTCATAAAAAAGAGAGCTTTTATGCTCACCTTCAAATTTGTTATATAGATTCTTTGCTTATAATATTTTGCAAAATTGCTTATCCTGATGCTGTTTTTCACTTTATCCTGAAATTGGCTAACCCTATTATTAAAGAATATGGACACTTGCTTCTTTTCATTTTTCCCAAGAAACCAGGTGATTACAGACAATAAAATCCCCATGCTTATTCCATAACAAAGAACAAGCGTCATACCAACCACCTCTTAACATCACCGGCGTTCTTTCTGCCCTTGGCCATAAGACGATAAACAAGTTTTTTGCTTATGGGGTTAAAGAACATTTTTCCGTCGCTGTCTCTTTTAAAGATATCTTTAATCACAATATTGCACTCCGCATCCAGCTCCAATTCTGCGACTTGGGTAATTTCAATTTTTCTATCCACTATTCCTAATTGAATAATAATGTCTACTGCCGTGACGATTTCAGTGTTAATGACCTTATCACTGACATTGGAGATCGCTTGAACCTTGGTTCTTAATTCCTGGCAGCAGGCTTCAGCATCATAGGTATGAATTGACGCCATTGTATTGGCATGGCCGGAGCGCATGGCCCTAAGCGTATACATGGCCTCAACCGGAAAACGGATCTCGCCGACCAAAATCACATCCGGGTCCATTCTCATAACCTGCGGGTAGATTTCCTCTACCCCGATAGGATTGTATTTTGTGTCGCGCTCCAGCATTTCAACAACCTCCAGACCGGGGTAGTATTTTACCAGCTGCAGCTCCGGCCCATTTTCAATAGTGATTATCCGCAAACCGCTTTGGGGATCGTCCGGCCCGGTTTTATCCGGAATAAGGTCTTGAAAGATTGAGGCCAGGGTACGGATCAAGGTTGTTTTTCCGGTGTGAGTCCCGCCGCTCACGATGATTGTAGCGCCCGCTCTTACCACATCCCGGATAAAATCAAGCTGCCGGAAAGAATGTTTCTCGCCTGGGATATTTGTGATATCTTCATACCCTTTGTTAGGAGAGTTGCGAGATTTGCCTCTCTCCGCTGTCTTTAACATCCCGATCTTTTCAAGTTCTTCCAGAGAGAAGTTTTTATCCCTAAATCTCCGGATATTTAAGGTAATTCCATGGCTTGGGACGATGGCGCTTTTATTGATGACAACCCTGCTTCGATCCGAAAGCCAGGCATTATCCACCATAGGGCTGCCCTCGTTGGCTTCCGAGTGGCAGGTGAGCAAGATGCGTTCCGTTATTTTTTCAAGATGGGCCAGATCGGCAAACTGTATATCCTTGGCCAAATACCGGACTCCATTCTTTTTATAAGTGATTTGATATGGACCATTTACGCATATTTCTGTTATCTCCGGATCAAGAAGAAGGTCATGGATCACATCATAGCCAATAATAATTTTATAGACCTCCCAGGCAATTTCATTGATACTCATATCGGGCACATCGAGTTTCTCATGACGAATGATGTCTTTTATAACATTGCGGATTTGTTTTTGACATTCCCCTACCCCATAAATAGCGTCGTTAAGCAATTTTGGATGGTTTTCAGTCAATATTGACTGGACAATACTTGTTGTTTTATATAGATGGGTTCTGCTATGCGTGTCATATGCTTTGGGGTCAACCGTTTTAGCTGAACTGATTCTCATTTAAAGTTCCTCCAATCCGAATTCCGCATCAGCGTGAACTCCTGAAGCGCGGCGCGGTAAAAAATATACGGCGTTTTTTTACGGCCTTAGATAAATGAAGCTGCACCAGGATGTTTTCAATTGCTTTATCAAACTTGCCGTATTTTAGTAAGGGAATCAGTGAAACCGTGGAGTTATCATAAATTACCTTCGAAACACCAGGTATTGTCCCCAGCAAAGGAAGTCCAAGATTGCTCTCAATTTTATTTTTCGTGTACAGGGCCTTTTTTGAATATTGGTTGATGATCAGTTTGAATTTATTGATATCCATATTTCTTCCATGCAGATTATTAAGCCATTTGGCGGTGTTCTCAATCGTGTTTCTGTTTTGATCTACAATAACCAAGACATCTGTCGCTGTTCTAAGCGCCACGTCTGTAGGAATAATCAACGTATCGCTTTGGACGTCAATAAAGAGAATCTCTACAAGATCGGACAGTACAGAGATGATTGTACTGGCTTGCATATCCCCCAGTTTATCTATTAATTCCGGTTCTTTCGTTAATCCCGTCCAGCATAATAAATTTGGAAGGCTCTTCATTATGTGGACGTTTTCCTTAAGCAAATCGTGATAAGAATAATTATCCTGCCAAGACTTAAGGATATATTCAATCGAGCTTTCTTTACCCTCCAAACCTAAAAATAAGTGGAGGCAGGGCGTTATTAATGAAAAATCCAACAACCCTATTTTTAAGTTTATTTCCTTTGCCAATTTCCGGGCCAAATTGCAAGCAAGTGTCGACTTGCCGACACTGCATACACTCCACAGTACGATTTTTCTCTTCGCCTGCTCATTAACCGCTTTATTTTCATCAGCCATAAGATTTCCTCCCCTAATATTTACTTTTGAAGCTGAAGCAAAGAAAATATAAAATCTTTGCCGATATTCATCTGTGAATCTTCGATTACATTGTTTATGTTATATAGATCTTTGGTATTCTTATCACGCTGCCCTAACGAAATAGTTCCCATTGTTTCGGCCTGCTTTATTACTAAAAACTGTTTAGGCGTAACCTTGGCAATTATTTCTGTCGGGATGCCGGTTGTTTGCTCACTGCCTGATAAACTCCCAACAGACGCTGGCCCATTCAAATGCGGGATATCCGCGGAAGATAATATCTTGCCCGATGAATCGCCAGTCGCTTCAATAAATAAATCGGTGACAATATATCCTGCAAGCGATAAATTGCCCGTTTGTTTCGGGTCAAGCGTTAAAACAAGATCAACAGTCTGTCCGTATTTGGCAAGGCCGGCAATGGAGCCGTTGTAATCTGTTTTGAAGGCGATTAATCGTGGATTTTCAACCTCCGTCTTGGTGTTCTGCTCAATTTTATCCAACCGCACCGGATCGCCTTCTTTTAAAGGCCAATTCAGAGTCTTGTTTTCTACCTGGCTGATGCTTTCCGCAGTTCCTAAAGGAACACTTTCCCTTGGAACGCTCTTAACTTTCAATTGTTCAGCGCTTATAACGGTATCCTCTGGAATATTGGCGGCGGCATAAACCGCAGGAATCAGGCCCTTTGCATAATCCATATAAAAATAAAGACCCATGCCGCTCCCTAAAGCGATAACCAAACCTAAAATAAGAAAAACTTTTCTCAAATTGAACACCTTCCTTAATTGTTCACAGCTTTGTTCATCCGATAAGCATTCGTTAAATCCAGTACAGCTGAATGCTCATATTTTCGAGTAAAATTATTCAAAAAACTCAGGTCTGCCAATCATATAGAAACCTGAAAAACTTGCACCGGAAACACAGGTTACCCCTACATTGTTCTCTCCGGCATTACAATTGGCAATCAACAGATTTCCGTTTTGTTTTCCCACAACGATGCCCACATGGCTTAAGTCAGGATAGAACGCCAGATCTCCCGGTTGTGCGCTGTTCCAGTTTACCGGCGTACAGGCGGCATACTGGCTTGAAGTTCCTGCTTCGATTATCTCCGCCGTATCGGCATTACCTGCCGCATTGGCAAACACCCATGCCACATAGCCGGAGCAGTCCAACCCGAAAGGCCGCACAGTCCCGGAAGTAGGGCTTCCCTCGGCTGTTACCTTGGTAAGTGTTCCCCACCGGCAGTCCCAACCAATGACTGTAGACTTGCCGCCCCAAAAATAACTGACTTTACCGATAAGGGAATAAGCTACCAGCACCACATTCTTGCGCTGCTCGTCTAAATTCGGCGGCAGATTTTGTGAAATAGCAGCGATTTCCTGGGCGGAAAGGGTAATATCCGTATAGCTGCCAATAAGCCTCGAAAATAGCTCTCGGTATTTGTCCTGCACCAACTCATTCACCATCCCCACTTGCTCCGGATTGAAACGATACAGGACGATCATGTCCGCATAAGATTTTGCGTTTACTCGGATATGCAAAACAGTCTCGGTACTGGTCGTTTCTCCATCCGTATGCTCAATCGTTTCCAGCCAGTAGTCGATTTTGTTCATATCCCAAAAGATGTCCCGCAGGATTCCCACCTTTGCTTCGTCAAGGGTGGCGACCTGCATGCCTTTTTCCGGATCGGCGGCCACCTTCACAGCGTAAACTGCCAGGATGTCCCGCCAGTTGCCGACCATATTGCTGCTGCCGTTGTTGGACAAATCCAGCGTGTCATGCGGGTTTTCCCTCTCTATCTGTTCCAGTTTTGCTTTGAACTCTCCGTTCAGCCGACTGACGGCCTCCGACATTACCGGCGTGTTCTTGCCGGAACCTTCGTTGGAAAAGAAAATTCCAAAAACGGAGCTTGCCATAAGCCCCACCAGGCATATTAGGAGGATAACCACTACCGCAGCCCAGCCGCCTGCAGCAATGAAAGCTATCAGGCTCTTTAAGGCCGCAATCATAGCTTTTATTGCCGCCGCCATTGTCTTTACAGCCGCTTTTCCCGAGACAACCGCTGCTCTTGCCGCAACCCGTGCCTTCTGCACCGCCCTTTTCGCAGATTGTGTGGTTTTAACGGCAGTTTGAGCTGCTGATTGCGACGTCTTTATAGACGTTTTGGTACTGCGTTCAGCGGTTTTTGTCTTTCTTTGCGCCGTTTTAACCATACCCCTGGCCGCTTGCTTTATGTTTTTGCTGCTCGTTGCATCAAGTTGCTTGATCCTGCGCCCTGTTTGGCTGTATGTTTTGCCAGTTTGCAACGCTGCTTTTTCTGAGCGTTGGAAAACGGGGTTGTGCAAGATCTGCCCCATTCTCCGTTCAGCCATCCGTCTTGCCTGAGCTTGAGCAGTTTTTTCTTTAGTCGTCTGAATCCCTTTACTATAAACAAGTTTTCGCTCTGTCCTCGAAAAGTGGACTCCGGTTTTAGAAGTACGCCCTGGCTGGTTCCCATGAGCAATCGTATGCGAGGCATTTGGTTCCCCAGCCCGCCATTTCTTTATTTTCCTAACCGCGTTTTTGCCGTACTCTCCCGCAGCAGCTGTTTTTCGTCCGACCGTTTCCGAACTATCTTTAACTTTGCCCACCGCATCATTCACATAGCTGCTGTCTTCGTTATGCTCCTTTTGTCCAGTCTGCTCTTTTGTGCGGATATAGGCGTTTTTCATCCTATGGGATATATCCGAGGCCTTATCCAACGCCTTAATATTTTTTGTAACCGACTTTGTCCTTATTTCTCTCATTACCCCTGCCGCCTCCCCCGCTAAAGACGATTCTATTTGAAGAATTTACCGTTCCATTACGGAAAGCTGCATCCCGGGGTACTCCTGGCCCCGGCAATATTCCGGATAGCGCATCCGGATCGCTTCAAAAAAGTATGGTGCAAAGCGGCAGTCAAAAAGTTCATACGGTGCTGAGTACCTCTCCTTTCCCTCCTCCGTCCAGCCGTTCCAAAGGTTAAAGGCCAGACGGCATAGTCGGATAGTACCTCCCGTCTGCCAAGCCGCTGTGAGGTTCTGCGGTTTGATGCTATTTCCCTTAAAGTCAAACAAGGAACGGATATGGTCCCTTGTTTCCTTGCTAATTCCCATGGCGTAGAAAAAAGATCTGTGGTAGACGTCGGTATTGCCCGCTGCTGCGAGCATATCGTAATAAAAATTCTCATGTTCTTTGCTTGCAAACCCAATATTTTCCATTGGTTTTCCTCCTAATATGATAAAAGGCTGTCGTTTAGTACTCGGCTTTCCTTAAAAAATTATAGAATTAGATTTCCGCCTGCTCACCCGGTTTTGTGGTCATCAGCCGGTAAAGCCTGGTGTTGTGCGGAAATTGGTCGGTAAAGGGCACCAGCGAACTCCCTACCTTAATGAGTCCGTTCCCTGCGTCCACGTTGGTAATGTAGCTAAGTTGAAGGTCGGAAATATTTAAGAGCCTGGCCAGTTCCATCCTGTCGGTGGAGGCCTGGTTGAGCATAACGATGAATTCGCTGTTGGCCAGCATCGTTCTCGCCGTGTGGCTCTGCAGCAAATCATCGACGTTCTGGGTTATGCCCGTGCAAAACGCGCCATACTTCCGGACACGTTTCCACAGTGTGAAAAGGAAGTTGGCGGAGTACTCATGCTGAAACAACAGATATATTTCATCAATGATAATAAAAGTGTTTTTTCCCTTAGCCCTGTTCTGCGAAATCCGGTTCAGGATGTTATCCAGGACCACCAGCATGCCGATGGGCAAAAGCTGCTTGCCCAAGTCCAGGATGTCGTAGCAGATCAGGCGGTTGTTGACGTCCACATTGGTCGGCTTGGCGAAAGTATTCAGACTGCCGCTGGTGAACAGTTCAATAGCTAGGGCAATTTCCTGGGCTTCCGGCTCGTCCTGCTTTAAAAGTTCCGCGTGAAAATCCTGTAGGGTAGGTGCAGCGGCGTGAAAATTGCTTTGGAGGTATTGGCGGTAAACACTTGCTGTACAGCGGTCAATCAAAGACTTCTGCTTGGCCCCCAGGTTTTGGCCGCCGATCAGTTGCTCGCATAATGATAGGACAAATTCGGATTTTAGGATGACGGGGTTGGCTCCGTCCCCATAATCCCTGTTCATATCCATCGCATTGATATGGTTAGGGGAAGTCGCTGAAATATGGATGATCTCTCCGCCCATGGCCTTGACCAAAAGCGAATACTCCCTTTCCGGGTCAATCAGAACTATATCGTCATCGCTGGACAGGATCTGGTTAACAATCTCCCGCTTGGCTGTAAAACTCTTGCCGGAGCCGGAAACGCCTAAAACAAAGGAATTTCCATTGAGAAGACATTTGCGGTTGGCAATAATCATGTTCTTGGAAATAACATTCTGCCCGTAGTAAATGCCGCCGCTGTGGGAAATTTCCTGCGCCCGGAAAGGAATAAACACAGCCGTGCTTTCGGTGGTCAGTGTCCTGATCGCTTCAATTTTTCTTAAGCCCAGGGGAAGCACTGTATTCAACCCGTCCATCTGCTGGAACGTCAGGGCGGCAAACTGGCAAAGATGCTTCCGCGC
>Ga0074193_1001751_pt1 | contig 23808 bp, 24 predicted proteins | sample EPASupsiteHSE605_FD_64523 | JGI IMG/M metagenome (GOLD analysis project Ga0074193, IMG submission 64523) | Bioremediated contaminated groundwater from EPA Superfund site, New Mexico - Sample HSE6-05 | ecosystem: Environmental > Aquatic > Deep subsurface > Groundwater > Contaminated ... | reverse complement strand
GCGCAGTTGGCGCAGTCGCATTGAGGCCCAGGGCCACCAATGCCTGCCCGTGCTCATGGGGACGGCGGAATACGCCGATGTGGCTGAAATATGGCTGCGGCATCTTGAGGATGCCGTGCAATCCCTTGCCGCTGGCTGGGAGAAGAGGTGACGTATGCGCGGATTTTTGGCGGCTATACTGGTTTCAGGTCTGTTGTTGGGCGGGTGCGGCGCTATGGGCACGGGCGATTCCGGCCCTAAAGAAAAAGTAAATCTTGCGGCTGGTGTGCAGAACGCCAAGGCCAACGCTTTTAACCCCTACCTGCGTACTTCCTTGCCCAACCTGCGCCCGAGCGATGCAGAGAGCCAGGCCATGCTGCAAAAAATGGGCGGGCGTGTTAGCTCCATTGAGGGCGAAGCTGCCTATCGGCCCCAGTGGAAAAACGAGATATACCCCGTATTTTTCGGCGAGCCCAAGGCTCCTCACGAAGTATTGGTAGTGCTTGATTTTGCCTCGCCGCAGAGCGAAAAGGTCTGGCATGCCGTGGCTGAGGCCAGCCGCTCGGTTTCGCCCCAGCAGTGTAAAATTGCGGTTTTTGCCAACAGCAAGGAATACTACGGCACCGACCTCATGGGCATGGGCATCTGGGTTTCTTACTCCCGCCCCGGTCAGGGCATGGCTTACATGACCTACGCGCTCTCGCGCTGGAACGAGATCAAGGCTGCCCAGAAGAAAAAAGGACACGTTGTGGCCTTTAACAATGAATACGATGCCACGGCGGAATCCTCTGACTTCCCCATCCACTACAGCTATATGAGCAAACTGCGGCCCCCGGTGAACCCCGCCGAAGAACTGGCCGTGGGCAAATACTGCTACAATGCGGGCAATGTGAACCTCTATCAGGCCCAGCAGATCGCCCAGTATTTTGGCATCAAGACCCTGCCCGCCGTGATTGTTGACGGCAACGTGCTGTCGTCCGTTTCTGCCAGCAGCATTCTCAAGGCAATGGAATAGCCCGCTTGACGCAAAACATTCAGACTGCCTTTGGCCTTCTGAAATTGCACGTATAATGCCGCAAAGCCCGCTCGAAAGAGCGGGCTTTGTTTTTACCTTTCACGGACGGCAAAATCCGTTGCAGGGGCAGAAACCGGAATGGAGTGGAATGAAGAGGGCCGCAGGCAGCCACATAGGCACATGGCAGGCACTGGGTGCAGCCCTTGTTCTGGCTTACCATTTCCAGACAGGGCAGACTATAAGCTGCAAGATTATTGGGTCTGCGGCAAACTTTCTTCTGTGCAGAAGGGTTGGCTAGCGCGCCCGTAGCGCTGGAGTGCGTGGTGGCGCGGCTACAGCAGGTTGTGGTCGAGGCGGTAGATCATTTCAATGGGATTGAGCAGCACAATGCGCCTGCCTGCGCCCACAATAAGCCCCGCATTGCGAAATTGCTGCAAGGTGGCGCTGACTGTGGGCTGGGTGGAGCCGACCATGGAGGCCAGTTGCTCCTGAGGAATGCTCAGTGGGATTTCGCAGGGTTTGTTCCAGCCCTCGGTGGTGCGAAGCGTTTCGTAGGCCAGAGAAATGAGCAGGCTTGCCAAGCGGTTGGCCACGTCGCTGTTCTGGCGGCGCACCAGATCGCCCATCTGGCGCAGCCTGCGCCCAAGCAGGGTAATGACGCTGCGCGCCAGCGGATAATGCTCCTGAAGCATGCTTTCAAAATCCTGCCGGTTGATGGCGTACAGCACGGATGCGCTGGCCGTTTGCGCGCTGGCCTTGCGCGGGGAATTGTTCAGCACTTCTGAAATGCCGAATATTTCGCCCTTCATACGCAGCGAGAAGGTCATTTCCTTGCCTGCGCGGTCCATGCAGAAAATACGTATCAGGCCGGATTCTATATAAAAGCAGGAGTCTCCCGCGTCACCTTCAAGAAAGACCATCTCATTCTTGGACAGTTCAAGGCGCTGGGCGTTTTTTAAAAAGGCGCTCTTGGCCTCGTCAATGCCCTTGAAAAAGTCTTCCTTTTCCAGATGCCAGAATGTGTCCATGAATGCCCTTCCCTATGTGGTGCGCCAGCGTCCCGCCGTGCAGGAACGGCGGGACGCTGGCGACTATTTTTAATACTACTCTGCGCTATCAGGCCTTGTCCAGCCTGTTCACATAACGGTAGGTCTGTTCCTGCCCGTTGATGTCGCGGCATTTCCAGATAATGAAGTTGGAGCCCATGATGGGGCGCAACGTGGCCTTGAAGTAGCCCAACTGGTAGGGCATCTTGATTTCAAGCGCACCTGCAGGGCAGGCCTTGATGCAGGACATGCAGTCCCAGCAGTCGCGGGCGGCCCGCAAGTAGGCCTTGCCCGTGGCGGGGTTCAGAGCCATGAGATCGCCGGGGCAGATTTCTTCGCAATGGGTTTCTTCGCGCCCGTTACAGCCGTTGCATTTGTGCGTGTCAATTTTTGGCGGCATTGTCTTTCTCCTGACTTAGGGCTTGTACCTGTCGCCGGGCAGCAACTGCTCGTAGGGACGGGTAAAGGTTGTCATTTCTCCTGTGGCGGGATCGCGGCGCGACTCCACAAAGCAGTCAAAGTTTTCATCGTCGCGCTGGGGGTAGTCCGAGCGGGTTTGCCAGCCAGCCCAGCGGGTTTCCTTGCGGGCCTTGAGGTGGTGCACCACGGCTTCGGCCACGTCCACGCGGTCCATGGTTTCGTTGGCCTGCATGAGGTCGTGCAGATCCCTGGCGCGCAGATGCTTGAACTGGCTTTGCAGAATCTTGATGTGCCGCAGGGCGTAATCAAGCTGCTGCTCGTTGACGCGATAAAACTGGCTGGAACCGCCAGCATATTCATCCATGAGCCTTTGCAGGCGTTCCTTCATTTCCAGCGGGCTTACGCCTTCTTCTTCGCGCGTGAGCAGGGGAGCGTACACGCGTTCCTTTTCCTGCGCGATCTGGGCGGCATCAAGCTCCGGCGCATCGGATACGGCCATGTAGGCAAGAGCGCCGCGCGCGGCCAGTTTGCCTTCGGCGCAGCAGCCGCCCACAAACTTGTTGGGATTGCCGCCTGCGGTTTCGCCCGCTGCAAACAGGCCGGGCAGGGTTGTCATGCGTTCCATGTCCACCCAATAGCCGCCGCCGGTGTGCCCGCCCATGATGTAGGGATCGGAGCCGAAGATTTCGATGGGTTCCTTGGACGGATCCTGCCCACGGCTGGCAAGAAAGAGCACGAAAGAAGGACGCTCGTTGAGGTAGTCTTCCATCATGGCCTTGGTTTTTTCCGGGGTCATGTTGGTGGTGTCGCAGAAGCAGGGGCCGCGACCAGCCAGCCATTCCTCCATGGGAGCGTTGGCGCGGATGTAGCGCGGGGCCGCATCGCCGCCAAGGCTTTCGTAGCGGCTCATGACGCGCTCGCCCAGGGAGTTGATGATGGGCGCGCCGTAACCCACGGAGATGGTATCCACCGGGCCGCAAAAATCCTTGGTGCGCGTGGCGACCCAGCGCTGCTCAAGGCTGCTGAGTTCCGCGCCCTGGCGCAGGCCCATGGCGTAACCGGAACCAACGCAGTAGGGGCACATCCAGATTTGCGAGCCGCTGTCGGTGGAGTCTGCGGTGTAGGACTTGTAAAGCGTGCCCGCGCCGCCGGTGCTCACCACTGTAGCACGTGCGCGGAACACGTAGAACTTGCCGTCGCGCACGCCAAAGCCTGTGGCCCCTGTGCAGCGGCCATTGTGCACCAGCAGGCCCGTTGCTGCCACGCGGTTGTAGACATCCGCCCCGGTTTCAAGGGCTTTTTCAGCCATGATGGGCTTGAGCTGCTCGCCGTGGATGGAAATATCCCACTTGCCACGGTAGCGGATGTTGCCCTGCTCATCCCTGAGAATGGGCAGGCCCCAGCGCTCCAGGTCTTCAACGCATTCGTTGAGTTCCTGAGCGTTGGAGAGGGCCAGATCTTCGCGCAGAGGGCCGCCGCCCACCTGTGAGCGGCTCCAGCGCACGAGGTCTTCGGGCGTCTTGTTGGGCGGAATATAGGTGTTGATGGCGTCCATACCGGCAGAGCACGCGCCGGAACGCATGATGTCGGCCTTTTCCACAATAACGATCTTGGCTGCGGGGTTGAGACGCGCAGTTTCCGTTGCCACAAAGCAACCGGCATTGCCGCCGCCGATGATCAGCAGATCGGCGTTTACCTCGACGGTTTCAATGTCGTTCAGGCTGGTTGGCCGAAAATCGACCGCATGTGTTGTTTTTATGCGTGCCATAATGTCCTCTCGGGCAAAGGGTTGGGGCGATTAAAAAGGCCAGGCTGCGGCGGGGTTCCACACGGGCATGCCGAGCAGCGCGTACCAGGGGGCCATGATGCAGACGCCGTAGGCAATGGCGATAAGCACGGCCACAGAACCCACCTTGGCGTAATCAGAGGTAGAGAAAGTTTCTGTGCTGTGGGCGATGACGGCGGCGGTAATCTGCGTGGGCAGCAGGTAGGCGAACGTATCCGTATCGCACACCAGCAGGGTAAAGGCCACGGGGTGCAGCCCCAGCTTGGGCGCCATGGCAAATACCACCGGGGCAAGCATGGCCACGGCAGCCACGTTGGAGAGCATGCCAAGGCGGATAATGTGCGTGCCCACCATCATGGTCAGCACTGTCTGCCACCAGTTCATGCCCACAACCATGCTGTGGATGTGGTCGGCAAGCCACTGCGCCACGCCAGCCTGGGTCATGGCGGTGGTCATGGTCATTGCGCCGCCCAGCAGCAAGAATGTGCCCCAGATGGTCTTTTGCTGCACGGCCTTCCACGAGCAGGGCATCACGCCGGGGGCAAACAGCACCATCATGCCCACCAGACCGATAACTCCCAGGGGCTGGCGGTGCAGTTCATAAATAAAACTGCCCTTGCCCGTCACAAACATGAATCCGACCAGCAGAAAAATGCCCAGCAGGGTTTTTTCTGCGGTGCTCATGGGGCCAAGTTCTTTGTAGCTTTTTTCGATGGTGGCGGAGCCGCCCGCAATGGAAACGCAGTTGGTCTTGAAGTAGTAGCGCGTCCACCAGTTGGTCAGCACAAACATCCCCAGATACGGGAACTGCAGGAGCATCCAGTTGAGAAAGTTGATGTTGGTGAAGCCGTTCTTTTCAAAAATACCCACCAGAATCATGTTGGGCAGGTGGGCGGTCATGATGAACATGCCGCAGATCATGGAGCCGTAAACCAGAGACTGGATGACAAGGGCCTTTTTTGCGGCGCGTTCTTCGGGCGTATCACCCAGCAGATTGCAGATGCCCTGCACCACGGGCAGCAGGGTGGCGGCGCGGGCGTTTGCCGCAGGCACCAGAAATCCCAGAACAATATTTACAAAGAACATGCCCCAGATAACCCGGCATACGGACGAAGCCTTGAAACGGGCCAGAATGCCCAGAGCGATGCGGCGGTCAAGGCCAATGAGCTGCATGACCGCTGCCACCATAAAGGCAAACAGGCACAGCCAGATAACGTGGTCGGTGAATCCGGCAAAGATGGTAGCCATGGGCGGCTTGCCGTTGTTCCAGGGCAGGGCCTGGGTGATCAGCAGCATGGTGGGAATGGAAATGCCTGTCACGCCTGCGGGCATGGCCTCGCTGACCCACATGATGCTGGCCCATACCACAATGCCGAGAACGGCCATGCCGTTGTGCGTCAGCCCGTCAAAAGCGGGGATCACAGTCCACAGCAGAAAAAACGCAACCCATGCCAGGGCAAAACCCGTGAAAGCGCGCAGGGGATTTTTGCCCCTATTACGAATATTTTCACAAAGATAGCCCAAAAAAGACCGCCCTGCGGCGGAAGAAACCTGAGTCATATACCTACCCCACGATAAAAGAGTGTCAGTACGCGCGTGGGCACTGACACTAGGTTAGTTTGCTCTTCCATTCCATGTGCTGGATGATAATTCGGAGAAAAATATTTTGGCTTGTCTGTAGGCTTTGCGGTAATTTTTAAGGCTGAGCATACCTCTGTGGATAATGACAACTTACTGAATTGCTATGTAAATACGGCAAAAAAATGGAGCAGCCCGCACCATGTGCTCCGGCTGCTCCATGCCGATTTTTTTTTGCCCTGCGGCAAAAATTTTTTCAGGTGAAAAATACCCGCGGCGCAAAATTAGAGTTTGAAAAACTCCAGAGCCGGAGCCTTGGCGATCATGCCCGCATCTGCCAGCATTTGATAAAAAAGGCTCAAGCCGCGCTGTTCTTCCTCGCCCAGGGTGTAAACAAGGCCCTTGCTGTAGTAGAAGGCCAGCTCCTCGCGCGAGAGGGGGCAGCCGTGGGCCGTGAGGTCAAGGATGACGTCCATGTGCTCAAGGCCCCAGTCGCGCCCTTGCCGCAGCAGCGCGCCGGGGTCGCTGGTAAAGAGCTTTGCCTCGGCGGCGGCGCGGCTGACAACCCACAGGCCGAAAATAAAGGGCAGGCCCGTCCAGTCGCGCCACGCCTCAGCCAGATCAAGACGGTGCGGATACTCGGGATGATTGCGCAGGCGCAGGGCTTCATCGCCAATGGCCAGAAAGGCCACGGGCGGTTTTTTGCCGCGCAGGGCCGGGGTCACCTGCCCGGTGGTGAATGTGACGTTGAGCTTGAACCTGTCGCGCATGATGAGGCGCAGCAGGGCCACCGAGGTATGTGTTTCGCCGCTGATGAGGATTTCCTGCCCTTCAAGCTGTTCAAAGGGCACGCGCGAGAGCAGTAGCACGCTCATGACCGGGCCGTGGGAGCCTATGGAGAGGTCCTCCACAAGCTGGTAGCGCTCCGGGCGGCTGGCGTATTCAAAGCATGAGCAGGACGAAACGTGCAGTTCGCCGCGCGCCATCATGGTGTTGAGCAGGGCTGGCGGGCCGGAAACAAGCTCGTAATCGTGGGGCAGAATGCCTGCTTCGAGCGGATGATAGATTGGCAGTACGTTGAGATAGCCAATGCGGCCCATGCGCAGTACGGGGGGAGTTTTTTTTTGTTCGGTCATGGGGCGGAGTACCTTTTGCCAGGGGCAAAGCCGATGGGCGAAATTTGAATGTGCGGCCAAAACGCGTTTCCGGGGGCGAACCCCCGGAAACGTGGAATTAACAGTGCAAGGAGCCTTACACTTCAGGCTGGGGAACCACGGGCGTATAGTCCATGGTGCGCTGCACAGGGGTAAAGCCCGCCGTGCGGATGACCTTGTGGATGTCGCTGCGGTCCATGCGGAAGGAAACCCCGGCTGCGGCCACCACGTTTTCTTCAATCATCAGCGAGCCGAAGTCGTTGGCGCCGTAGAACAGGGCCAGTTGGGCCACCTGCGGTCCCATGGTCACCCACGAGGCCTGGATGTTGGCGATATTGTCCAGCACCAGACGCGAGACTGCCAGCAGGCGCAGGTATGCGGGCGCGGGCAGCGGGTCGACGTCGATGCGCGTGTGCGCTGGCTGGAATATCCACGGAATAAAGGCTGTGAAGCCGTGGGTGCGGTCCTGCACCTCGCGCACGGCAAAGAGGTGATCCAGCCTGTGAGCGGGTTCTTCCTCATGGCCGAACATCATGGTGGCGGTGGTGCGCAGGCCCAGCTTGTGGGCTTCTTCCATAACGCCGAGCCACTGCTCGGCAGTGCATTTGTTGGGCGAAACCTGGGCGCGTACGCCCGTGTGCAGAATCTCCGCGCCGCCACCGGGCAGGGAGTGCAGGCCAGCTTCTTTCAGGCGGCGCAGCACTTCCGTAACGGAAAGACCGAATTTTTCGGCCCAGAAGAAAATCTCCGGTGGCGAAAAGGCGTGGATGTGCAGTTGCGGCCATGTGGCCCGCATCCAGCGCAGCAGGTCTTCGTACCATTCCAGCGGCAGGTCGGGGTGATGCCCGCCCTGGAGCAGCACCTGGGTGCCGCCGAGGGCAAGAGTCTCCTCGATTTTCTGCGCCATTTCGTCACGGCTGATCACATAGCCGCCGTCTTGATCTGGCGCGCGGAAAAAGGCGCAGAAGCGGCAGGCGCACACGCACACGTTGGAATAGTTGATGTTGCGGTCGCCCACGTAGGTGACAATGGGTTCAGGGTGCAGGCGCAGACGCATGGCGTGGGCCAGTTGGGCAAGCGTGTGCAGGCTGGCCTTGTAGTACAGGGCTTCGGCGGCGGCGCGGTCAAGCCGCTGACCGCTGGCGGCAAGCGCTGCGGCCTGGCGCACGTCTTCATATTCTGCGCCCTGTTCGTCAAAGGGGCTGTGCGCGGGGAAAAAAGTACTCACTGGCGCGCCTCCGTAGATTCGTCGTTCAGGGTATTGAAGGTGGCGTTGCGCCGCACCGGGGTAAAGCCCGATTCGCGGATAAGGTGCTCAAGTTCCTCAATGGTCATGCCCTGAGCGGACTGCGCGCCCGCCATGTGGCCGATGCGCTCTTCAATGATGGTGCCGTCCAGATCGTCCGCGCCGTACCACAGGGCCACCGGGGCCAGCTTGGGGGCCATCATGATCCAGTAGGCCTTGAGGTGGGGGATGTTGTCGAGCATGAGGCGCGAAACAGCCACCGTGCGCAACTGATCCAGCCCGCGCTGGGGGCCCACCTTGTCTTCCGGCAGCTTGAGGCGGCTGTGATCCGTAAGGAAGGGCAGGGGGATAAAACAGGTAAAGCCGCCGCTTTTGTCCTGCTGCTCGCGCAGTCGGCAGAGGTGGTCGATACGATGTTCGTATGATTCGATATGCCCGAACAGCATTGTGCAGTTGGTGGCAATGCCAAGACTGTGTGCTTCGCCCTGAATGCGCAGCCATGCCTTGGCATCGGCCTTGTGCGGGCAGATCTGCGGACGCAGTTCTTCATCAAAAATTTCCGCGCCGCCGCCGGGCATCATCACAAGGCCCGCGTTCTGCAAGCGCTTGAGCACCTCAAGGGTGCTGATGCCTTCAAGGCGCGCAAAATGCTCAATCTCCACGGCGGTAAAGGCCTTGACCGGCAGGTTGGGGTTGAAGGCCCGCACCGCGCGGATCATGTCTTCAAACCAGGCAAGGGGGCGCGTGGGGTGGCAGCCGCCCACAATGTGCAGCTCGTCCAGATGCAGGGGGGTCGCGTCTGCGGCGCGCAGGCGGGCCAGCACGTCGTCGAGGCTCATGGCAAACGCGCCCGGCTCGTCCTCCCTGTCGCGGCGGAAGGCGCAAAAGGTGCAGCCGTTGACGCACACATTGGTATAGTTGATCTGCCGGTTGACCACATAAAAGGCCTTGTGGCCGTGCAGGCGGCAGCGCACGTGCAGCGCAAGAGCGCCTACGGCTGTAATATCGGGGCAGTTGAACAGTGTCAGCCCGTCTTCGGGCGAAAGCCGCTCCCCGGAGAGCACCTTTTCGCGGATAGACGAAAGGCCCAGTGCGGCGTAGTATGTTGCGTCTAGCATATCTGAATCCTGTGCATGGATTGGGGGCAAAATGCCGCTCGCAGATTAAGCCCCGCCGCCGCACACTGTCAACGTGAGGAAAAAATGTCTGCCTTGCCGCCGCCAAATCTGTCATTCGGTCTTTCGCCCTGCCCCAACGATACCTATATTTTTCATGCCATGCTGCACGGGCTGGTGCCTGTTCCCGCGCCCATCACCCCGCATATGGCAGATGTGGAAGAACTGAACAATCTTGCCCGGCAAAAGGCGCTGGACGTCACCAAGATGTCGCTTGGCGCAACCACCGAAATCATGCAGGATTATGCCCTGATGTCTTCGGGCGCGGCGCTTGGCTGGGGCTGCGGCCCCCTTGTGGTGGCGCGTAAAAACCTCAAGCCCGAAGACTGGCGCAATGCCACGGTGGCGGTGCCCGGCCTGCTGACCACAGGCAACCTGCTGTTGACCCTGCACGGCGGTTTTCAGGGGCCGCGCAAGGAAATGTTGTTCAGCGACGTTATGTCTGCCGTGAGCAATGGTGAGGCTGATCTTGGTCTGATCATCCACGAGGGACGCTTTACCTACGCACGTCAAGGGCTTGTAAAACTGCTTGATCTGGGGCAGTGGTGGGAGGCGGAGTTTTCTCTGCCGCTGCCGCTGGGGGCCATTGCCGTGCGGCGCGACCTGTCCATACCCCTGGCCCGGCGCGTGCAGAATACCATTACTGCCAGCCTGGCTTACGCCAACGCGCACCCCGATGATTCGCGCGAGTTTATCCGCTCGCACGCGCAGGAAATGGAAGAAAGCGTCACCAGCGCCCACATCAAGACCTTTGTGACGGATTTCAGCCTTGATCTCGGCCCGGCAGGGCGTGCGGCCATTGAAACACTGGTGGGCCGGGCTGCGGATATCATGGGCAAGCCCCTGCCTTCTGAAGGGCTGTTTTTGCGCTAGGGGCTGTTTCTAAATAATTCTTTTGGCCAACTGGCTGCGTCAAAAGGCCATTTTTTACTCCAGTCATGTACCGTAAGCGCTGCTGTCTTCGCGGCAGCCGTTGCCCGAAGGGCCTACGGATGGCGACAGCGATTGCAACGATGAAACCGTGTCGTTACGCGTGCTGTCTTTAAGCGTAGTTTCCTGCGTCACAACGCTTGAAGCATCCGTAGCTTCCTTTGTCGCAACGGCTAAAGCGAGTACACTCCTTTCGTAAAAAAGCCTTTTTCCTTGCCCTTGGCACAAAATCATTTATTTAGAGACAACCCCTGAAGCAGGTTACGAATGAAATGAGTTAACTGCTCTAGCCAGGCAGGGCAAACCCGGCCCGTAACTCTTTTGCCTCCCCATGTTTCGCGCGTTGCGGCGCGGACGGAACACATTTTACCCCGGACTCTTCCGGCTTGCTCTGGCGCTGGCCCTGACGCCCGCCACGGATCACCTGCGAGAACCCTATGTTTGAAAAAATATTCTCCCTTTCAGAGGCCCGCCGTTTTTATGCGGTGGGGCTGCCCATCTTCATTGCCCAGCTTTCGCAAACGGGCATGACCTTTGCCGATACTGCCATGAGCGGGCTCTACAGCGCTCAGGCTCTGGCCGCTGTGGCCGTTGCGGGTTCCATATGGGCCCCTGTGGCCCTGCTTGGCATTGGCTGCCTGCTGGCGCTCTCTCCCCTGAGTGCGCAATTTGTTGGCTCCGGACGGCCTGACCGAGCGGCGCACCTGCTGCGGCAGGGCCTGTGGCTTACTCTTGGCCTGAGCGTTGTGCTGGTGAGCTTTTATTATGCAGTTTCGTTCCATCTGGACCTTTTTGGGCTTGAGCCCGCGCTTGCAGACATGGCAGGGGCGTACCTGCGCGCCATCATGTGGGGTTTGCCGGGTTTTCTGCTTTTTGTGAACCTGCGCAGCTTTCTTGAGGGCTTTTCCCGCACTCGTCCCGCCATGGTCATAGGCCTGCTCGGGCTGGCGCTCAATGTTCCCTGCAACTACGTATTCATTTACGGCAAGTTCGGTTTGCCGGAGCTTGGCGGCGTGGGCTGCGGCGTGGCCTCTGCCATCAGCTTCTGGTTTATGGGCCTGTGCATGCTGTATTATCTGCGCCGCGACCCGCAGTATAAATGCCTGGGGCCGCTGTTTGCGCCCCTGTTTCGCGGCGGCAGCGCAGAAGAGCCGCGCTTTGACGGGGCGCTGGTCTTGCGGGTGTTCCGCATTGGCTTTCCCGGCGCGCTGGCTCTGTTTTTTGAAGTTTCGCTCTTTGCCCTCAGTGCCATTTTGCTGGCTCCTTTGGGAACGGTCATGGTGGCTGGGCATCAGATTGCCCTTAACTTTGGGGCGCTGGTGTTCATGGTGCCGCTTTCCATCAGCATGACGGCCACCATACGCGTTGGCCGCTACCTTGGGGCGCAGCAGGCCGAGCGCGCTAAAATTGTGGCCCGCACGGCCCTGACCCTGAGCGTTGTTTTTGCGCTGCTCATTGCTACCCTTACCGTGCTGTTCCGGCATAGTATTGTGGCCATTTATACCCAGGATGCGGCAGTGGCCGCCCTGGCCATGCAGCTCCTGCTCTATCAGGCCGCCTATCAGATTGTGGACGGCTTGCAGGTGACGGGCATAGGCATTCTGCGCGGGCATAATGATACGCGGATTATTTCTGTCATCTGCTTTGCAGCCTACTGGATTATCGGGCTGCCCTTGGGTTTTGCCCTGGCGCGTACAAATCTTCTGGTCCCCTCAATGGGGGCGGCGGGCTTTTGGATTGCCTACATCGTGGCCCTGGGATTCGGTGCGGCATGTTACCTCTGGCGGGTGCGGCATCTGCATTCGCTTACCACGGAAGACATGCTCCAGCGCGTGAAGCGTTAGAGCGGCATCATCGCGTTATCCCAACGCGCCAGAACATCTTTTTCTGCGGCCGGGCACCAGTATGAGCGTAAAAAGAGGCGCAGGCGGGCAAAGCCCGCCTGCGCCTCTTCAATACTGGTACGCTGGAGAAGAAATACCGTCAGGCCTTTAGCTGTTATTTGCGGAAGGCCTGCTTCCAGGTAAATTTTACTATGGACATCATATCCGTGAGGCTGCTCTTGCCGCCAAGCAGGCTCCCGGAACTTTTGCCCCGCGCGAGCGGGTCGAGCAGCGGCGGGATGGGGGTATTGCCTGAAATGGCAGGCTGCGCATCCTGCGCGGTGCGGGTGTTCTGCGTTGACTGGGCTGCGCCCTCGTGCTCGCCCCACAAGGGGATAACTGGCGAGGATGCGCCCTGCCCGGCGCGCAGATTGCCTGCTCTGGCGGCAGAACCCTGCTGGGAGGGCATATCCGGTTCGTCCTCGTCGGCAAGGGCAATGCCAACTTGCCCGCGTTGCCGTGCTCCAGCCTGCGGGGCTGTGCCTGCTGTCTGAGCCTGATTGGCCTGCACACTGCCCATTTGAGCCTGACCCACCTGCATCAGGGGGTCATTTGTCCATTCTGCGGGCGCGCCTTCCGCGTCCCCACGCTCCCTGGCGGCCTGACGGCCTGCCCGCCACTGGCGTTCTGCCGCGTCTTCAAGCTTTTTGGCCTCGGCCTCGCGGGTCAGGGTTTCAAGCGTGGTGCGGATTTCTGCGCTCAAGGCTTCTGCATCAGCCCCCAGAGCCTGCTCAAGGCAGGCTTCCATGCTTTTCAGCATGTCGTCCGGGGTATCCGTTGCAAGGCAAATCTGCGCCATGCGCTCACTGATCTGTTCTCTGGGGGTGATTTCGTACCCTTGAGCCAAAATTCCTGCTGCAAAATCAAAGTTGCCCTGGCGTATCTGCTGCAAGGCCTCGGACAAAAACGGGCTTCGCGCTGCGGGATCTTCCTGAAGCATGCGGGCATAAACAGCGCGGGCGCGGTTCCACTGCCGCGCGCGCACAAATGTGGCTGCCGCCAGCGAAAGATAGTGGCGGTAGCGGGCCATGTCGCCTTTGCCCTTCCACGCCGCGGCCATGCCCAGCTCCGCCTTGCCCTGAATAAGCGCGCCCCGCATGGCCCGCTGGAAAGCATTGATGGCGCTGTTCCATTTGCGTTGTTCAAGGCACTGCATGCCCACGCGAAAATAGTCTTCGGGCTGGCGAATGGGCTTGAGCAGGATGCCGTAGGTGGCCACGGCTTCGTCAAAGGCTCTGGTGTCGGCAAAGTGGGCGGCTTTTTCCAGATCATCAAGCGAAGAACGCGAGTTGGCCAGAAAATCAAGATGGGCCTTGAGCTGGCTGAACGAGTAAGGCCTTGATATGAGGGCGCTTGCACCGCAGCCGAGAGTGCGGAGCTGCTCCACCTCGCTGTCGTGGGGCAGAATCAGCAGAATGGGCGTGTCGAGCAGCAGGGGGTGCAGACGCAGGATGGCGCAAAACTGTTCGCCGTCCATATCAGAAAGGCGTTGCGAGCAGATGACCACATCGGGCTTGAAAGAAGGGGGAAATTCGTCAAGGCCAGCCAGCATGCGGGCTGCCGCCACGCCGGAGGTCAGACCTTCAATGCGGTCAACCCCGACTTCGCGCAATGCGCGTCTGTCCAGAGCGGCCATTGATTCGCTTTCGCTGAGAAGAAGAACATGGATCTGCCGTGGGCGGGTCATGCTTGTCCTTGTCGGAATAACCAGTTGAAAAGCTGCCGGCAGGAAGGGCAGGCAGTGGCTTCCGTAACTGCACTATACCCGCTGGAGCGGGCTTGCGCAAGAAAACAGGGCCGTGAAATTTAATGAAAGCCTGTCGCGAATGGGCGTAATGGCTTGTGCCTCCATAAAAAACACCTTGTCGCTGGTCGTGGCGGCAAGGTGTTTATGTGTCTGATCTGTCAAAACCAGCCTAATTGGCAAAGGGTATTATGCGCGCACGTTGCTGCGCATCTTCGCTGCCGCAGAATTCTGGCGGGCAGGAGAGAACTGCGTGGCAGTATGGGCAGTGCAGCGTGCCATCTGCCCGTTCAAGGCGGATAAGCCCTCCCTCGTTTTCATAGCAGCGCGGGCAGAACGGCCCCAGATTTATGTCCTTGGCCTTGAGCCAGTAGAGGCCGTTGCGGCGGAACAGGTTGCTGGCAAGCTCAACGACTTCTTCAAGGGTCTTCAGGCGGGTCTGCAACAGGTTGAGCTCATCGTGCAGGGCTATGCTGCGCGATTGCACTTCCATGAGCAGGCGGCGGGCCTGTTCGACATGCCCGGAGGCAAAAAGGTCGTTGATTTCTTTGAATAGTCGATAGTGCAGCATGGTTCGCTTCCCCATTGCTGCTAATAATCGGAGCAAGACGCTATATCTTTAGGGAACGGAAATCGGCTATTGGCGCGGGCTGAAAAAATTTACCCATGATTTTAGCCAGTTGGTGAGGCATTTTTTATTTAGAATATTTTTAGAGTTCTGGAAAAAAACTGGATTTGCCGGGTGCAGGCTTGCCCGCAAGGGCTGCCGTATTGTCTCTGAAAAGTGCTGCCTGTATGAAAAATGGGAGAAACAGGAGGTGCCCAAACCCACGCGCGCAATCAAGCAACGCGGATGTGGCAAATATAAAGAGAATTGTTGCGGCTGGTTACATCTTGCGGCGTGAAACCGGGTCAAGAGAACGCAGCATCTCGCGGTATCGGGTTTCTTCATCCGCGGAGAGGGAGGGGGGCAGCTCGCCGTGGCGCAACAGGGCGCCGCCCAGCATATCCGCCTCTTTTTGGGCGCCGACGCGGCGCACCATGTCGGTGGCGGCATCAGGAATCGGCGTGGTAACTTCCACGGCAGTGCTTTGTTCTGCCCGCTGCTGCTCCTCGGCAGAAAGGCGCAGTACTTCCTCCTCCACCAGAATGGGCGCCCCTGCGCGCATGGCCAGGGCAATGGCGTCCGAGGGGCGGCAGTCCACCCGCGTTCTGCCTTCCGGGCCGGAAAGCACAAGCACCGCGTAGAAGGTGCCTTCGCGCAGATCGTTGATCTCCACGCGTCGCAGTTCGGCCTTAAAGGCTTTGAGCGTCATGAGAAAGAGGTCGTGCGTGAGAGGGCGGGGCAGGCTTTCGTTGTTGAGCACCAAAGAAATGGCCATGGCCTCCATGGCTCCTACCCAGACGGGCAGCACGGCATCGCCGCTGGCTTCGCGCAACACCACGATGGGCGTTTTGCTCTGCGGGTCGATGGTGAGGCCGAAAACGCGCATTTCTACCATGGTTCCCCCAATCGTTGGGCCATGAGGCTGTGTTTCTTTGCCTCGGTAATGCTCACCCGTACCATGTAGCCCGTGTGGTCCACTTGCGATGGCAGTTCCACATGCACGGGCGCGCCGTAGGGGTCGCGGCCTTGCCAGCTTGGCTCCGGCCCCTGGCCTTCCTTGGGGCTGCGGTTTTCGATCAGCAGGGTGGTTTCCCCGCCCACCCGTTGCTGCAACCAGCGCGCGCCAAGTTCATCCTGAAGGGCCTGGAGGCGCAGCAGCCTGTCCTGGGCCACATCGGCGGGAATTTTGTCGGGGAAGAGCGAGGCCCGCGTTCCCGGCCTGTCCGAGTAACAAAAGGAGAAGCTGGACATGAAGTTGCTGGCGCGCATCATCTGCAGCGTGTCCTGAAAATCCTGCTCGCTTTCACCGGGAAAGCCCACAATAAGATCAGTGGAGAGGGCCAGATCGGGCCGGGCGGCGCGCAGGCGCTCCACCAGATCAAGAAAGGCCGCGCTGTCGTAGCGGCGTTTCATGCGGGCCAGCACAGCGTCCGAGCCTGCCTGCATGGGCAGGTGCAGGCGGGGGCAGAGCTGGGGCAGTTCCGCAAAGGCGGCTATGTCTTCCGGCCCCATATCCTTGGGGTGCGGGGTAACGTAGCGCAGGCGTTCAAGGCCCGGCAAGGCGGCAACCTTGCGCAGCAGAGCGGCAAAGCTCGTGCCGTCGCCGCTTTTATCCTGCCCGAATGCGTTGACGTTCTGCCCAAGCAGGGTGATTTCTCTCGCGCCGTTGTCGATCAGCGCCTTGCATTCGTCAAGAATGGCCGTGCTGCTGCGCGATTTCTGGCGGCCCCGGGTGAAAGGCACAATGCAGTAGGCGCAAAAATTGTCGCAGCCCTGCATTATATTGGCATAGGCCACAGAGCCGCTGACCACGCCGGGTTCGGTTGTGCCCTCGCGCTCCACATACTGGCTTGTAAAATCAAGCAGGGAGAGGCGCTGGGCGGGGTTTTCCAGCAGACGCTCGATGGCTTGCGGGGCATTACCTATGCCGTCGCTGCCCGCTACAAGGCGTACCTGGCTTTCTTTTTCAAAGATGCTTTCGCCAAGCTGCTGGGCCACGCATCCGGCCACGCACACCAGCACTGCAGGGTTGCCGCCCGAAACCTGACGGATGCGGCCAAGCGTGCTCATAACCTTTTGTTCCGGCTTTTCACGCACGGAACAGGTATTGACCACCACCACCTGCGCGTCTTCAAGCGGCGCTTCAAAAAAACCGCGCGCGCCGAGCGCACGCCCCAGCCAGTGGGAGTCGTGCACGTTCATCTGACAGCCAAAAGTGATGATGTGGTAGGTCTTTTCAATCATGATCTTGTATTACTGCTCAATGTCCAGGTCTGCATCGTACATGCCATGCGCGCCTTCTTCTTCAAGGGCGGCCACGCGGTCTTCAAGCCAGTCAAGCACGGCGCGGGCCGTGTGGTAGTTGAGCAGCACGCGGCTGTGGATGCAGCGGTTCACTTCGCGCGCGTCCATCTCGCCGGGGGTAATTTCGTGGCCGATGGAGCCGTCGGGGGCCACCAGCTGCTCAGAGAAAGCGGGCAGGGCATCGCTTTCGTGATAAAAATTCATTTCGATCTCGCCCTGCGGGTTTATGCCGCCCCAAACGCCGTGGGCTGTTTGCAGTCTTGCGTTTTCATCCATCTGATATTTATAGCGGATCTTTGCGGGGTGGTCACTGGGCTTGTTCATGCGGCATCCTTGTGGTGTGTGGTATCAGGGGCCTGGCCGCAGGCTGAGGCTCCGTTAGCAACGACATCAGCTGTGCGGCAATTGCATATGATAAAAAAGAGGCCCTGCCAAGTAAAGGCAACATGCTGTCCGCGCAGGGGGCGGCATTGCTTCGCATGCATCATGCCCGGTCGGCCCGCTGTAAAAAATTTGGAGCGAAAGAATCAAATCACCGCAAAAAGCAGCGCCAGCCCGGCTCTGCGGCCCATGCAACAGCCTTGCTGCGGCAAACATGCTCTTGACGATGTGCCTTGCATGGATAGAATATCTGCTGCGGCTCATAAGCACGGCCAGGCGCGGCAGCGCGCGGGCTAATCAGGCAATGAGCATCCAAGGAGAACAAGTGAGCGAGGCAAGCAGCAAACCGTATGAAATCCGGCGGCATGAAATGCAGCCCTACTTTGATCTGGAAGCCTTCATGTCCATGAGCAAGGAAACGCGCCTTGGCGGTGCGATTCTTGAACGTCTTGTGGGCCTGTGGGGCGAATGGCTGCCGCAACTGAACGTCTGTGAGATCGCGGCTGGCAAAATTTCGTATCTGGCTGTCTGGCTGCCGGAAGAAGTGGAAAATTTTGTGGATGAAGCCTGGGGCAAATCTGCCTCTGACGGCTTTATGATCAACAACCTTGCCCAGTTTATGTGCATGGCCGCCGTGCAGGAAGCCCTGCCCCAGGTGGAAGACGCCGGTTGTGCGCCTTCGCCGCGCCCCACAGAAACGCTGCGCGAGGCGCTGGCCTCGTTGGGCATTGAATACCGCGAGGCGTTCGGCACCCTTACGCGCCGTTATGCCGTTGTGACGCACTATCCCTTCAAGGGCGGCTGCGAGATTTGCCATCTTCAGGCCCAGTGTCCCAAGGGGCAGGGTCAGGCTGAAAGCCCGAGCATTCTTTTGCCGGGGCATGAGGCGGAAGCGGGCGATAACTAGGTGCTGGAACGGGCGGCTGTTTCTGAAAATGCCGTTTCTGCTCCCGGCTGCGCGCCGCAAAGCGCGGGCCACAGCCATGTGGGGCACAGAATGCTTTTCGGCAACAGCCGCTAACGGCCTTCCATCACTAGGGTGCGGGTTACTCCGGCCGGGGTGCGCACCACAAGTTCCACAGTGCGGGCATTGCGGGCAACCGATTCAACGAGGCAGGTTTCCGTGGCGTCCTTGTCATAGTTGCGCACATCCACCGTGTCGCCCTTGGAGGGAACACGGTCGGGGATGACCTCGACAAGGTCGGCGGAATCGGCGTCAAAGCCGTCCCAGGCCAGCGCGGGTATGGTCATGCAAAGGCAGCCCAGCAGGGCGGCTCCGAATAGCAGGTGTTTCATGCAAGCATGTGTAAATCCATTTGCCCCTCTTGGCAACTGTGCCGCCCCCGGAGAAGAACTCGCGCCACTGGCGCATCCTGCCCCTCTGTGTGATGGGCACGGCCGCGTGGTGCGGTATCTGCGCCTTTCTGTCACTGACCGCTGCAATCTGCGCTGCGCCTATTGCCGCAGTGAGATAAACCAGAAGTTCATTCCGCACCCCAAGGTGCTGCGCTATGAAGAAATGGCGCGCCTTGTGGGCATGATGGCCGCGCTGGGCGTTTCCAAGGTGCGGCTTACCGGGGGCGAACCCTTTGCCCGCAAGGGCTGCGACGAACTGCTGCATATGCTGCATACGCGCTACCCATCCCTTGATCTGCGCCTGACCACCAACGGCACCCTGCTTGAGCCGCACATTTCGCTGCTGCGCTCAGTGGGGGTGAGCGCCGTAAATCTTTCCCTTGACAGTTTTGACCGCGAAACCTTTGCCAGAGTGACCGGGCGCGACCTGCTGCCCGCTGTTCTCGCCTCGCTCGACGGGCTGCTGCAAGCGGGTATTCGCGTAAAAATCAACGCCGTTGCCATGCGCGGCGTCAATGACGGGCAGATGGACGATTTTGTTCATGCCGTGCGCACCATGCCCGTTGATCTGCGCTTTATCGAATTTATGCCCATGGGCAGCGGCACCCTCTGGGGGCCGGAGACGTTCTGGTCTGCCGCAGACATCCGGGCCGAGGCCGAGCGCCGTGTGCGCCTTGATCCCGTGCAGGACAGCAGCGCGGAGGCTGGCCCCGCCAAGATGTTTGCCGTGCAGGGCGGCAAGGGCCGCATGGGATTTATCACCGCGGTATCCTGCCATTTCTGCGGCACGTGCAACCGGCTGCGGCTCACCAGCGACGGCAACCTGCGCACGTGCCTGTTTGACGACAGGGAATATCACTTGCGGGGGCTTCTGCGTAATCCGCGTTTTGATGACGAGCATCTGGCCCGCGTGGTGCGTTTGGCCTGTGCTGGCAAGCCCATCGGTGCCGATCTGCTCAAGGCCCGCAAAAAAGGCTCCGCCGTGGCAGACAAACAGATGGTGGGCATTGGCGGTTGATGTCGGCGATCTGAGCGGAACCTCACGGCTGCGGCTGCCTGTCAGCCTTCACTGGCCGGGAGCTTCTGTTGCAGGCAGACTGGCCCTCAGCCCAGCCGCACGGCAAGATTCACGTCGTCATCAAAATCCAGCGTCATGTATCCGTTGGCGGGATCGCGCACGTAGGCCAGGTATTCCGGGCTGTCGGCCGCGTCATCGGCGATCACTAGAGCGCCGGTGCGCAAACCAGTTTCTGCCAGTTTCAGAATATCGCAATACAGGGCCTTTGCCCCGTCGAGCAGCAGCATGTCTATATGCTGTGGCAGGTTGCTGCCCAGGGTTTGCAGGGCATCGCCAGAGCGAATTTCCACCAGATCGGCCAGTCCGGAAGTTTGCAGATTCTGCTGCGCCCGCGCCACTTTTGAGGGTTCAAACTCGCTTGTAATCAGCTGGCCGCCACCGTTGTCGCGCAGGGCTGCGGCAAGAAACAGGGTGGAAATGCCGAATGATGTGCCAAATTCCACCACTACTCGCGCATTGCTGCCGCGCGCCAGCATGTACAGAAGTTCGCCGGTTCTGCGGGAAACGGGAATGGCAAAGTTTTTCAGGCTGGCATAAAAACCGGCATATGCGGTTTTGCAGCCCTTTTGCTGTTCCAGCGCTTGGGCGCTCAGGCCTGTCGCTGCACAAATCTCTTCAACCGTGGTTGTTTCCGCCTGGGTAAGCAGGGTATCAAGCAGATTGGCCAGCGGTTGCGTGCTGAGGCTGTTCATGTGTTGCTCCTTGTTATGGTTGCACGCCTGTGCGTGTATGGGTAGAATATGACGAAATATTCACATTTTACCATTCGCATTGCGCCGCATCCATGAACAAGCACCCAGAAACGAAGATTATTCAACGAAAACAACCACGTCAGGCACGGTCTGCCGATGTGGTGGCCGCGATTCTTGAGGCTGCCGCTCGCGTTTTGGCCACTGAGGGAGCGCAGCGTTTTACCACTGCACGCGTGGCCGAACGGGCCGGGGTCAGCATTGGTTCGCTGTACCAGTATTTTCCCAACAAAGCGGCCATACTTTTTCGGCTTCAGTGTGAGGAATGGCGGCAAACCACCAGCCTTTTGCAAACCATTCTGCAAGACGCGGGCATGCCGCCGCTGGATCGGCTGCGTACACTTGTGCACGCCTTTGTGACGTCGGAATGTGAAGAAGCAGCCATGCGCGCGGCCCTGCACGACTCTGCGCCCCTGTACCGACATGCGCCGGAAACAGCAGAAATCAAGGCCGAGAGCCGCCAGATTTTTTCAGATTTTGTGGCCGAGGCCTTGCCCCTCGCCACAGAAAGCCAAAGGGCATTGGTCGCGGAGTTGACCTCTGTAACTCTGGCTGCGGCGGGCAAACACTTTTCCTCGCAAGGGCGCAGCCCGCAGGAAAACGAGGCCTGTGCCACAGCCGTGGCAGACATGCTTTGCGCCTATTTCAGCGCCATTGCTCAGGGGCCGCTAGCCTGCCCGCAGGCGGCAGCGCCATACACGGCAAGCGCCATTTGAAACCCATTGCCTTTCAGTCTATGCTTTGGCGGTAGCAACCTTTACTTCTCGCAAGGAATCCATGATCGCCTATCTTGAAGGCCGCCTGGCCGAAATATGGGGCAATGCCTGCCTGATCGTCACCGAGGGGGGCGTGGGGTACGAAGTGGCCCTGCCCGCTCACACGCTTGCCAGCCTGCCCGGCAGGGGGGAACCCCTGGCGCTGTACACCAGCCTTGCCGTGCGTGAAGACGCGCTGGAGCTTTTTGGTTTTGCCACCTTTGAAGAACGCCAGACCTTTGAGGTGCTGGTTTCCATCTCCAAGGTGGGCGCGCGCACGGCCCTTGGCATTCTTTCCATTTTTCGGCCTGACGACCTGCGCCGTGTTGTATTTGAGGATGATGTGCTGGCCCTTACCCGCGTTTCGGGCATCGGCAAAAAAACCGCCGAGCATGTTTTTCTTGAGCTGAAATACAAGCTCAAGGTCGAGGACGCCCCGCAGGCGGCGGCGCTGACCACCGGGGTGCGCCCCGGCTCTGTATTCCGCGATGTGCTGGACGGCTTGGGCAATCTTGGCTACGAGCCGGACGAATGCGCGCCCCTGGTCAAAAAACTGCTGCACGAAGAGCCTGATCTGGACGTGACCGGCGCTCTGCGCGCGACCCTTAAGGCCCTTGCCAAGGGGAAGGTCTGATGACCGATCTTGCAAATCCGTGCGTTGCGGAGTGCGCCACAGGCATTGACGAAAGCGTACGCCCGCACAGCCTTGACGACTTTATCGGGCAGAATGAACTGCGCGCCAATCTGCGCGTGTATCTGGGGGCTGCGCGCGAGCGCGGCAAGGCGCTGGATCATACGCTTTTTTACGGCAATCCTGGGCTTGGCAAAACCACGCTGGCGCAGATCATGGCCTCCGAGCTGGGGGTCAATCTTATCTGCACCTCCGGGCCGGTGCTTGAGCGCAGCGGGGACCTTGCCGCCATCCTCACCAATCTGAACAGGCACGACATCCTTTTTGTGGATGAAATCCACCGCATGCCCATTGCCGTGGAAGAAGTGCTGTATCCCGCCATGGAAGATTTCAAGCTCGATCTGGTCATCGGGCAGGGGCCTGCGGCGCGCACGGTCAAGATTGATCTTGAGCCCTTCACCCTTGTGGGGGCGACCACGCGCATGGGTTTGATCTCTTCGCCCCTGCGTGACCGATTCGGCATTGTGGCGCGGCTGGAATATTACAGCCCGGACGACCTTGCCCGCGTGGTGCAGCGCACGGCGCGCATCCTGGGCGTGGAGGTCTCCACTGACGGCGCGGCGGAAATTGGCCGCCGTTCACGCGGCACGCCCCGCATTGCCAACCGCCTGTTGCGCCGGGTACGCGACTTTGCCCTGGTGCACGGTGACGGGCTGGTGACTGGCGAGCAGGCTTCGGCGGCGCTCAAGCGCATGGACGTGGACGAGCTGGGGCTGGATCAGATGGACCGCAAACTGCTGGAGGTGCTCATCAAGCACTATGACGGCGGCCCGGTGGGCATCAAAACCCTGGCCGTTGCCTGCTCGGAAGAAGTGCGAACCATTGAAGATATTTACGAGCCGTACCTTATCCAGTGCGGCTTTTTAAAGCGCACCCCGCGTGGGCGCATGGCAACAGCTTTGGCCTACAGGCACTTGAAAATGCTGCTTTCTTAGGTGTATAATCTCCCCGACCAGTTTTTCACCGAACTGAATGAAAAGGCGGAGAAAGCATGCTCTTGCAAGTAATTGAAGGAAAATTCAGCGTCTGCAAGGTGGAAAACCTGCGCGCCGTCAATTTTCATGTGCCGTGGTTGTTTGTGGGCAAAACTGATGCGGAAATTTCGGTGGTCTGCTTGACTGCGGATGTTCCCCACGCCACACTGGCGCGGGAAGACGGCTGGCGCGCACTGCGCGTAGCGGGGCAGATGGATTTTGGCCTTACCGGTGTGATGGCGGGCTTGTCGACCACTCTGGCGCAGGCGGGCATCAGCATTTTTGCCGTGTCCACCTTTGATACGGACTATATATTGATGAAGGCGGAAAAGCTTGTCCCGGCTATTGAAGCGCTGGAGGCGGGCGGCTACACCGTGGAGCGCTCTGCCGTGTAAAGGGTTTGCAGCCGCAGCAGGATGCCGGATTTCTTTTTTGAGAAGATTTGCCCGCCAGTGTCGCAGAGGTGCAGCACGGAACAGGGCAGGACAGAATATAAAAATCGGGGGAAGGGGTTTTGTGGCCTCTTCCCCCGATTTGCTTGTTAGACGTCTATCTTGCCAGCGCGGGCCGCGTTGAGCACAGCCATGAGGGCCACGCCCACATCGGCAAACACGGCTTCCCAAAGGCCGGAGATGCCCACGATGCCCAGCGCCATGAACAAGGCCTTGATGCCCAGCGCCATAACAATATTCTGCCACACAATGGTGCGCGTGCGGCGCGCTATGCGCAGCAGCTCTGGCGGACGGGCCGGGTTGTCGTCCAGAATGACCACGTCTGCGGTTTCAATGGCGGCTTCCGCGCCCAGACCGCCCATGGCCACGCCCACGCCTGCCGTTGCCAGCACCGGAGCATCGTTGATGCCGTCGCCCACAAAGATGGTGTTCTTCACCGGGCCAAGGGCTTCAAGCGCTCCGGCCTTGTCTTCGGGCAGCAGGTCTGCGCGCAGGGTGTCCAGCT
>Ga0074193_1001750_pt1 | contig 23809 bp, 15 predicted proteins | sample EPASupsiteHSE605_FD_64523 | JGI IMG/M metagenome (GOLD analysis project Ga0074193, IMG submission 64523) | Bioremediated contaminated groundwater from EPA Superfund site, New Mexico - Sample HSE6-05 | ecosystem: Environmental > Aquatic > Deep subsurface > Groundwater > Contaminated ... | reverse complement strand
GCCGCAGAATCGTTCAATGCAAAAATAAAAGAATTCAGAAGACAGTTTAGAGGGGTAACTGACATTAAATTTTTCCTATACAGATTATGCAAAATTTATGCATAGACCCAGAATTTGTTCTTGATCCAAAGGAATCTTTATGGATATCTTCACATACACAAAAAAAAGGATACCTCAATGTTGAAGTATCCTTTTTTCTTGTGACCGCGACAGGATTCAAACCTGTAACCGGCTGATCCGTAGTCAGCTACTCTATTCAGTTGAGCTACGCGGCCAATCTAATATGTAAAATAACGCTAAAACTAATTTGTGACCACGACAGGATTCAAACCTGTAACCGGCTGATCCGTAGTCAGCTACTCTATTCAGTTGAGCTACGTGGCCATTAGTTTATCTTATCCGAATTTGTGACCGCGACAGGATTCAAACCTGTAACCGGCTGATCCGTAGTCAGCTACTCTATTCAGTTGAGCTACGCGGCCATTACTTCGTGATTGCGAGTGCAAAGGTAGCTATTTGTTTTATTTCTGCAAGCTTTTTCTTTAGTTTTTTAACTTTTAGTCCAACATTTTTGGATTAAACAGAAGGTATCCAATATTTAATCCAAAGTTAAAGTTTTGCTTTGGATAGCTGTAACCGTTGGCATATAAGCTAATAGAAGCAAATGGCAATCTAATTACCAAAGAGGTCTCACCCATGAAATTATATGAACGCATAAACTTACCATAATAGGGGACATCCACATAGGATGATCCTGTTGATATGATCTCTTTCTTAATTTCATACATAGGAGCAAAGCAATAGAAATCGGTACGGAAATGTACAAATTTACTAAGCTTAAAGATGGGAGATAAACCTATCGCCGCATACTGATTCGCCCTAAATGCTTCGTTAAACACAATTGTGCTATGGGGTGTTGGCGTAAAAGCCGGAGCTTGCAAAATTGAAGCTGTGTAATTATTATATAGATTCTTGCTGGAAATAACCATTTCGGCAGTATAACCCAGATTGAATTTATTTGAGAATTGATGGTAATTATGTAATCGGCCCTTAATTTGCAACCAACTGTGATTTCCATCGTTGGTTGCAGTGTATGCTGTAGTTGTAGCTGGTTTGTATTTTTCTTTTCCATTTATATACTGAGCCATAAGGTATTGCTGCTTTCCAGAAACGGGATACAGTTTATCATCCAGCGAATTGCCTTCTATGCGCAGAGATGCAGAAAAAAGATCGTAGCTGCTATTGTCGAATTTTGAATTTGCGAAAAGTATGTTTGATGTCTGAAAATAGAAATCATTAAGATGCCCATAAGAGACTCCCACTTCGGCTTTTGCTTTATTTAGAAAGGGAAGACCTAGTTTTACCTTCAAATAACTTTCTTTTTGCTGAATAAAAGAGGGAAGTACATCCTCATAAAAAAGGGACTGACTTTCAGAGTATTTCTTAAACGAATAAGCTCCCTGAATATTCAGATAAGACGGAATTCGTGTTTTCAGATAACTGCGTGCATTAAATAAAACTCCGCTGAAAGAGTTTCCTACATGAAAATTGGCCGTATAATCGGCAGCTACATGTGCAAGCGATTGATAGTTAATGCCTAAGAAAAGCTGATTGGCCTGATGCGAAGATACATTTCCTCCAAAAGACACTTTTATTTCGTCTTTTACTGTAACATCCAGATATAAATCGAAGTATTTTTCTTTCCGGTTATAAACTGCATGTGGAATTATTTCCTTTATCTTTGAATAAGATAGCATTTTAAAATATGCACGGCGGAATTCTTCCATCGAGAATTCGTTATTGATATCTCGGTGTAACTGAGCTTCAATATATTTTCGCTGAGCATCCGTTACTCCGGATATATGAATGTTCTTGAAAATAAGGGGAGGGAGGCCTTCTTTATACTGCCTGCGCTTTAGTCTTAATTCCTCTTTCGTAACTTCTCGGGGAACCCGCATTTTGATGGAATCTATAATGGATAAAGTTCTTCTGTAGCCTATATCCATCAATTCCTTTGCTTTTTGGAAATCCAGTAAAGACACATCAGTAAATTGAAATTTTAGAATCATGCCATCTTCATCAGGAACATCGTATTCAGTTTTCTGCATAACCATTGTTTCCATCTGATTATACGGATTCTCGCTGGGCTTATTATTCACACTGGCAACTACCGATCCTAAGATAAAGTCAGGATTAAAATCCGATTTCATCGTCGTAACTGGAAAATTGTCATAAATTCCTCCATCAAACAGAGGAACACTGTCCTTCCATATAGGTTTGAAAACAAATGGAAAAGACATAGAGGCTCTTACTGCGTCGCCTAAATCTCCGTTTCTGAATACAACGGCTCTTTTATTATAGATATCAGATCCAATACAACGGAAAGGAACGAACAAGTTGTCGAAATTCCATATAGCCTTTGCTGTAGCCTGAGCAAATAAAGTAACGAAAGCCTGATTCATCTGGATGGGGTTAACCAAACTTTGTGGAAAGAAACTGGTTTTTACCTGCAGTGAATCCGAGATATCTATAGTAAAGTGAGAAAAATCGGGAGTAACATCGGGTTTCTTAAAGTAGTAGGAGTAATCATCCTCTACAATGCCGGTTTGCCAATAGCCAAATTCTTTTGAAAGCAAAAGTTCAAGCATCTCGTCTGGCGTATATCCCATTGCATAAAGGCTGCCAATAATCGATCCAATAGAAGTCCCGGCGATATAGTCGATCGGAATATTATTTTCTTCAAGTGCCTTTATAACACCAATATGTGCAGCTCCTTTTGCACCGCCTCCACTAAGAACAAGTCCTACCCGCTGCGCAGAAAGCGGTTGCAGAAGCATCAAAAATAAAGAAACTAATATCGCACTATTTCTCATCTGTTAGATTTTTAATAATTTCAAAAAGCAATATGGGTAAACAACTTAATTACGCACTCAAAAGTAACTGAAACTTTAGATATAAACAAAAAAAGAGGAGGAACTTTACGCTCCTCCTCTTTGTATTTACATTGATTTATCGATTAGATTAATTCGACACTTCGTTTGATAAAGCGACTAAGGGCTTCTCCTTTAAGCATACCGTTAGATAACAGGGCTAAGTCTATCAGCTGACTAACCTTCTTGTTTGATAGCGCGTAGGAAGAAAAAACAGAATTACATTCGTTCGTAATTTCTTCGATCTTCTTACTTGTGTTATCCAAGTCTTCTTTTTCAGATACAGGGATCTCTTCTTCCTTTTTACCCTTTTGACTGGCTTGAAGATCGGCTTTACGGGCTTCCCATCCTTTTTTATCAGCAAGAAGCGGATTAATTTTCTCTGCGCAAGCTGTTTCTTCGTCTTTCAGAACTTCTTTAATTAAAGAATGGTCGGCATTAAGTACAAGGCTATAGCTATCGGGGAGTTCTCCATAGAAAGACATACCTGGTTGCATGGCAGCCATTTCTCTCATTCGACGCATATATTCGCTTTGCGTAATCATAACCGGATTCACGTTTTCTCCCAGCGCTTCAAACGTTACAATAAACTCGGCTTTATCTAGCTTGGGAAGCTGACTTCTAAAGATTTCCTGTAAAGCATTTTGTTGTTCTTCAGTCAGGTGTACTTTGTTTGCATCATCCTTACGGATAAGATTGTCGACCGTTTCACTGTCTACACGTACAAAACGCGACTTTTCAAACTTTTGTTCAAGCTGACTTACTACATGTATGTCAAGCTGGCCATCCATTACCAACACATTATAACCTTTGTCTTTGGCAGCATGTATATAGCTGTATTGCTCGTCTTTATTGTTTGTATAAAGGTAAATTGTATTTCCTTCTTTGTCTGTTTGGTTTTCTTTAATAAGGGTTTTGTATTCTTCGAATGTAAAGCTCTTGCCATCTACATCTTTAAGAAGAGCAAATTTGGCACCCCGGTCATAGAATTTCTCATCACTAAGCATGCCATACTGAATAAACAGCTTAAGATTATCCCATTTTTCCTCGAACTGAGCGCGGTCTGATTTGAAGATCTCTTCCAAACGATCGGCAACTTTCTTAGTGATATGGTTTGAAATTTTCTTAACATTGGAATCGCTCTGCAAATAGGAGCGGGAAACATTCAGAGGAATATCCGGAGAATCAATTACCCCATGTAACAAAGTTAGGAATTCAGGAACGATACCTTCAACCGAATCTGTAACAAATACCTGGTTACAGTATAGCTGAATCTTGTTACGATGCAGTTCCATATTGTTTTTAATCTTAGGGAAGTAAAGAATACCCGTAAGATTGAAAGGATAGTCGACATTCAGATGAATCCAGAAAAGAGGTTCTTCAGTCATAGGATACAAATCCTGATAGAACTTTTTATAGTCTTCATCTTTTAAATCTGAAGGCTTACGTATCCAGGCAGGTTGTATATCATTTATAACATTATCTTCGGCTGTATCGACATATTTACCATCTTTCCATTCTTGTTTTTTTCCAAAAGCAATAGGCACTGGCAAGAACTTACAATACTTGGTAAGCAGGCCGTTTATCTTATCCTTATTGAGGAAATCTTTGTTTTCGTCGTCAATATAAAGGATGATATCCGTACCTCTGTCGGTTTTTTCGGTTTCTTCCATTGTATATTCAGGCGAGCCATCGCAGCTCCATTTCATTGGAACAGCACCTTCTTTATACGATTTTGTTATGATCTCCACTTTTTTAGATACCATGAACGAGGAATAAAAACCTAAACCAAAGTGACCAATGATGGCGGCTTTATCATCTTTATACTTTTCGAGGAACTCTTCTGCACTTGAGAATGCAATCTGATTGATGTATTTTTCTATTTCATCGGCAGTCATTCCTATACCGCGGTCGGAAATGGTTATGGTATTGTCGTCGTAAGACACCCTAACTGCCACATCGCCCAATTCGCCTTTAAATTCGCCAACAGACGAAAGTGTTTTAATTTTTTGTGTAGCATCAACAGCATTGGAAACAAGTTCACGCAGAAAAATTTCGTGATCGCTGTAAAGAAATTTTTTAATGACAGGGAAGATGTTATCTGTAGTAACACCTATGTGACCAACTTTTGCCATAATTAATAATTTATTAATGTTATGTGTATTATTATTATTTTAATATTAAACGCAGTTTTTCCTGCTGATTGATGAAAAGCAAATAAAATGCCAAACGTTAAATGTGCCATATTGGCTATTTCTTATGCCAATATTTCAAACCTTCAGAAATAGAAAAGCCGGACAATTAGTTGTCCGGCTTTTCTAATATACTAGCCATAGAAACGTTATAAATTCACTTTTCTAATTTCGGTTGTTATCTTTTGCGCCTCTTTGTCAAAGTCTACAAAAATAGTATCTCCTTCGCTTACTGTTGCCCTAATTATCATTTCGGCCATTTCGTCTTCCAGATACTTTTGGATTGATCGCTTCAGAGGACGGGCACCAAACTGTACATCATAACCTTTGGATGCAATGAAGTCTTTGGCTTCGTCTGTAAGAACCAATTGATATCCAATATTATTGACGCGTTTGTATAAGCCGTCCAGCTCAATGTCAATAATCTTATGAATAGACTCTTTATCCAACGGATCAAACATTACAACATCATCAATACGATTTAAGAATTCAGGTGCAAATGCTTTGTTCAAGGCTTTTTGTATAACACTACGTGTAAAGTCTTTATCAGTTTCTCCGGCAACTTGTGTATTAAAACCAACACCATGACCAAATTCTTTAATTTGTCTTGTACCAATGTTAGAAGTAAGAATCAGAATGGTGTTCTTAAAGTCGATTTGCCGGCCCAAACTGTCAGTCAACCGGCCTTCATCTAACACCTGCAACAACAAGTTGAATACATCAGGATGAGCCTTTTCAATTTCATCAAGTAAAACAACTGAGTAAGGTTTTCTACGAACTTTTTCTGTTAGCTGGCCACCTTCTTCGTATCCAACGTATCCCGGAGGCGCTCCGATCAGGCGTGAAACAGCAAACTTTTCAAGATATTCGCTCATATCAATACGAATTAACGCATCGCCGGAGTCAAACAGATACTCTGCCAGTTTTTTAGCAAGATATGTTTTACCAACGCCGGTTGGTCCCAAAAACATGAAAGTTCCAATAGGTTTATTAGGATCTTTCAAACCAACCCGATTACGTTGAATAGCTTTTACAACCTTCTGAACAGCATCATCTTGACCAACAACTTTGCTTTTAAGAACTTCTGCCATTTCAATCAGCTTTAAATTCTCGGCTTTAGCAATCCGCTGAACCGGCACACCAGACATCATGGCAATAACTTCAGCCACTTTGTCTTCATCAACAGTTTCGCGACTTTCATGCAATTCTTCTTCCCAACGCGTCTTTGCTGCTTCCAATTGAAGTAAATATTGACGCTCCTTATCACGGAAACTTGCTGCAAGTTCAAAATTCTGAGATTTTACAGCAGCAACCTTTTCAGCTTTCGTTTCTTCAATTTTCTTTTCTAAGTCTTCAATATTTTTAGGAACAACTATATTTGAAATATGAACACGTGATCCTGCTTCATCCAGTGCATCAATGGCTTTATCAGGGAAATTACGATCGCTAATGTACCTGTCTGTAAGTGAAACACATGCCTTAAGGGCATCAGAAGTATAAATAACGTTATGATGTTCTTCGTAGCGGTCTTTTATGTTCTGAAGAATCTGCAAAGTTTCTTCTTTTGTAGTAGGATCTACAATAATTTTCTGGAAACGTCTTTCCAGCGCTCCGTCCTTTTCAATATTCTTACGATATTCATCCAGCGTGGTAGCTCCTATACATTGAATTTCGCCTCTGGCCAGAGCTGGCTTTAGCATATTGGCTGCATCCATAGATCCGGAAGCAGCACCTGCACCAACAATCGTATGAATTTCATCTATAAACAAAATGATATTCGGATTTTTCGACAATTCATTAAGAATAGCTTTAATACGCTCTTCAAACTGTCCACGATACTTTGTGCCAGCAACAACCGAAGCCATATCAAGGCTTATTACCCTCTTGTCGAACAAAATACGAGAGACCTTACGTTGAACAATCCGCAAGGCTAACCCTTCAACAATTGCTGATTTTCCAACCCCGGGTTCACCTATTAATACTGGATTATTCTTTTTCCTACGACTTAAAATCTGAGCAAGACGTTCTATTTCTTTTTCTCGTCCAACAATGGGATCCAATCTGTTTTCCATGGCAGCTCTTGTCATGTCAGACCCAAAATTGTCCAATACTGGTGTGTCATTGGGCGATTTTGGTTGAGCAGAACCTTGAGAACCGGAAGAGGAATGACCCGGATCTTTTTTCCCTGTAAAATTATCATCATCATCATCGTCATCATCATCCGTAAAACCATCACGCAATTCTTCAAACTCTTCATCAAAACTTTTCATTTCGGTTCCGTTGATTAAAGTATTGTATATAACCTTGTAATCTATATTTTCTTCATTTAAGATATGCGCTGCAATATTATTATCATCTTTAAGAAGAGCCAGTAGCAAATGCTCGGTTCCGGTTTCATTTTCCTTGAATAGTCTGGCTTCAAGCATACTCATACGCAAAACGCGCTCAGTTTCCTTTGTAACGGCTATTTCTTCATTATCATAGCCATCATCACTAATATTCTTAATATTTTGTTCGATTTTTCTTTTTATGAGTGACAAGTTGGCATTAAGGTCCGTGAGCATATTGAAAGCCTTACCATCGCCATCCCTGAGGATTCCAAGCATAAGGTGCTCCGGACCAATAAAGTTACTTTGTAATCTGACAGCTTCCTCCCGGCTGTATTGAAGGACATCGAACAGCCTCTTTGTATAATTATTCTTCATTTTGTATTTAATGTAATGAGTTTTGCAAAAATAGCAATCTATTTGAACATCTAATCAAAATCCATGCCATTTATACCCAATAAATGTTGAAAAGGCTCAAATAGTAAATTTTCACATTAAAAGCTTTCGTAGTCTGAGGAAAACCCTTACCTTAGTGCGATTTTTCAGAGAGAAAATATAGCGTGTAATTAATATAAATCTAAATGGTTGATCAAGACAGAATTATTAAGATTAACATAGAAGACGAGATGAAATCGGCATACATTGACTATTCAATGTCTGTTATTGTTTCTCGAGCTCTTCCGGATGTTAGGGATGGTTTTAAACCAGTTCACCGGCGTGTACTGTTTGGGATGAATGAATTGGGTAATACCTCCGATAAACCTTATAAAAAATCTGCAAGAATTGTTGGGGAAGTTTTAGGTAAGTACCATCCACACGGAGATTCATCCGTGTATTTTGCAATGGTTCGTATGGCACAGTCGTGGTCGTTACGTTATCCATTGGTAGATGGTCAGGGCAACTTTGGATCAATTGACGGAGATAGTCCGGCTGCAATGCGTTATACGGAAGCCCGTTTAAGCAAGTTGGCCGAAGAAATGCTTCGGGATATTGATAAAGATACCGTTGATTTTCAGTTGAACTTTGATGACACACTAAAAGAACCAACTGTATTGCCGACCCGTATTCCAAATTTACTTGTAAACGGGGGTTCAGGGATTGCTGTAGGTATGGCAACAAATATGCCACCTCATAACATGAGCGAAGCTATTGATGCAACAGTTGCATTTATTGACACAAAAGGGGATATAGATATTCCTGGTTTGATGCAGTATATTAAAGCACCGGATTTTCCTACAGGTGCATATATATATGGATACGCAGGTGTTAAAGATGCATTTGAAACAGGTAGAGGTCGTATCGTTATGCGGGGAAAGGCTGAAATCGAACATGAGCATAATCATGATAAGATTGTTGTTACAGAAATTCCATATCTTGTAAATAAAGCTGAATTAATTAAGCATATTGCCGATTTGGTTTGCGAAAAACGATTGGATGGTATTTCAAACGTAAATGACGAATCAGACCGTACCGGAATGCGTATCGTTGTAGATGTTAAGCGAGATGCGAATGCAAGTGTAGTTCTTAATAAACTATACAAACTTACAGCCTTGCAATCTTCTTTCAGTGTAAACAACATTGCGTTGGTGAAAGGTCGCCCGCAAATGCTTAATCTGAAAGATATGATTAGCGCTTTCGTAGAGCATCGCCACGAGGTTGTTATCCGCAGAACAAAGTTTGAATTGAAGAAGGCGGAAGAAAGAGCTCACATCCTGGAAGGATTAATTATTGCTTCTGATAATATTGATGAAGTAATCGCTATTATTAAGTCTTCGAAAAGTCCTGCAGAAGCATTGGAGCGTTTAATGTCCCGTTTCGCATTGTCGGAGATTCAGGCAAAGGCTATTGTAGAAATGCGTCTTCGCCAGCTTACCGGACTTGAACAGGATAAACTTCATGCAGAATTTGAAGAAATCGAGAAATTAATCTCGTATTTGAATGAAATATTGGCAAATGATGACCTTTGTAGAAAGGTTATGAAGGATGAATTGCTTGAAATTAAGGATAAATACGGAGATGCCCGTAAAACAGAAATTATTTATGCTTCTGAAGAGCTGAATCCTGAAGATTTCTATTCGGACGACGAAATGATTATTACTATCTCTCATATGGGATATATTAAACGTACGCCGTTAAGCGAATTCCGTGCACAAAACAGAGGTGGTGTAGGAGCTAAGGGATCTGAAACACGGGATGCCGACTTTGTAGAATATATCTATCCTGCATCAATGCATGCCACCATGATGTTCTTTACCGCCAGAGGAAAATGTTACTGGCTTAAAGTATTTGAAATACCTGAAGGTACAAAGAACTCGAAAGGCCGGGCTATTCAGAATCTCTTGAATATCGAAGCAGGAGATAAGGTTAATGCATTTGTTCGTGTAAAACGTTTGACAACTGATACTGAGTTTATTAATTCTCACTATTTGTTATTCTGTACAAAGAAGGGGGTTATTAAGAAAACACTTCTTGAAGCTTATTCACGTCCACGTCAGAATGGGGTAAATGCCATAACACTGCACGAAGACGACGGATTGATTCAGGTTAGAATGACAAACGGGAAAAATGAAGTTGTAATAGCAAACCGCAATGGACGCGCTATTCGTTTTAATGAAAGTGCCGTTAGAGTTATGGGACGTACTGCTGCCGGCGTACGTGGTATGACACTTGATGCGAATGATCCTACCGACGAGGTTGTTGGAATGGTTTGTGTTAAAGACAACGATAACGAAACCATTCTGGTTGTTTCGGAACTTGGTTATGGAAAGCGTTCAAGTATAGATGATTATCGTATAACCAACCGTGGAGGTAAAGGGGTAAAGACCATCAATATTACTGATAAAACAGGAAAAGTGGTTGATATAAAGAACGTAACGAATGATAACGACCTTATGATTATTAACAAATCTGGTATAACCATTCGTATGAAAGTATCAGACTTAAACGTTATTGGTCGTGCAACACAAGGTGTCCGTTTGATAAATCTTGAAAAACGAAACGATGAAATTGCTTCTGTTTGCAAGGTTATGTCCGAACCGGATGAAGTTTTAGCTGATGATTTGGAACTAATTGACGAAGAAGTTTCAAACAACATTCAGGAGCAGTCCAGTTTATTTGAATCTGATGCTTTTGAAGAACCAGAATTAGATGAAGAATAACTATCTACATTCTAAAATAATTTTTAAACAATAAAGTATATTAATTTCAAATTACAATCGCAATGAAACGATTATTATTAACAGTTGCTCTCTGTGTTGTTGCATCGGCTTCTTTTGCTCAGAAAAAAGACGTGAACACTGCTCAGAGTATTGTGAAAGGGACTAGTCCTGACTTCACAGAAGCAAGAAATCTTATCAAAGGTACATTAGAAAACGCTGAATCAAAAGACGATCCTAAAACATGGTTTGTAGCTGGTTTTATTGAGAATCAACAGTTTGATGCAGAAAGAACAAAACAAATTTTGGGACAAAAGCCTAATGAACCTGTAATGTATGATGCATTGTTGAGTATTCTTCCTTATTTTGAAAAGGCTTATACTTTGGATCAGCAACCTAACGAAAAGGGAAAAGTAAAACCTAAATTTGTAAAGGATATTAAGGGTATTTTAGGTGCCAATCATATCTATTATATAAATGGTGGAGCTTATTACTTTGACCAGAAAGATTATAAGAAAGCTTATACTTTCTTTGATCATTATTTGAAAATTTCGGATCACGAAATGTTCAAAGGTGAAGCCGTTGCTGCCAGAGATTCAAACTTTATGACAGTTCAATTTTATGCTGCTGTTGCTGCTACTCAGATGCAGGATTCTAAATTGGCGATCAGTAGCCTTGAAAATGCTAAGAAATTTGATTACAGACGCAATGATGTTTATCAATACCTTTGCTATGAATATGAACAAGCTAAAGATACTGTAAACCTGGAAAAGACTCTTGAAGAAGGTCTTACCCTTTTCCCTGAAGAACAGTATTACCTTTTGAGTCTTATCAATAATTACATTTATTCAAATAGAAATGATAAGGCTATTGAATATTTGAATACAGCTATTGCTAAAACTCCTAATAATGCTCAGCTTTTCGATGTGAAAGGTCGTGTATATGAAACAGGCTTAAAAGATTTTGCCAAGGCAGAAGAATCATTTAAAAAAGCTCTTGAAATAGATCCTAATTATACTGACGCTCTTGGAAACTTAGGTCGTGTTTACTACAACCAGGGAGTTAACAAACAAGGAGAAGCAAATATGATTAATGATACTAAAAAGTATCAGGAAGAACTTAAAGTAGCAAAAGACTTCTTTACGAAGGCTCTTCCTTACTTCGAAAAAGCTCATCAGATGAAACCTGAAGAATCTGAATTTATGATTGCTTTAAGAGGTATCTATTACAACCTTGACATGGGTGATAAATTAAAAGAAATTGAAGCCAAAATGAGTGGCCAATAATTTTCTTTATACCAGAATAAAAAAAGACCTTGATCATTTCGATCAAGGTCTTTTTTTATTCTGGTATAAAGATGTTTAATCCACAAGTTCACCTTTTAGCATTTGTCCTGCAATGCGGGCTGCATCAGCAACATATTTGGAACAAGGGCGACGCTTGTAATAATCGGTCGTACGAATAGATGGGGCGGGAGTAGACTGCGTTTCAGAATCTGGCATCAACTCCCTGCATATAATTGTTTGATGTTTACTTTTAAATATTTCTGACATCTTCTGCACTATAGCATAGTTTCTCGTACGGGCTTGCTGGTCGGTCGTATCAATAACCGGATATTTGAAACCGGCTAACATAGCCATGGCACTAACTGTTCCACATATTTCCCTCATACGTCCAACACCTCCACCAAATGAAACAGTCATTCTTTTCGCCATCTCCAGATCTAATTCAAATACATCCGAATAAGCAAGAAATACAGATTGAGCACAATTAAAGCCTGCTTCAAAATTTTGAACTGCCTGCTCTACCCGCTCTTCTATTTCAAATGATTTTATGCTTGTATTAGTATTCATAGTCTACACAAGCTCTGTCTGACTTGAAAGGTCCTATTAATTCTTTGGCTACTGCTACGTGCGCAGGATGTAAAGCATACGTTTTTACATCCTCTAAAGTATCTAACTCCGTTGTAAGAATTAAATCCCATGATTCATCAGGATTGCAGTTAAAATCGACCCGGATTGAACGTAATACGTCAATAATTTGAATCAGAGATTCCAATCCATTCTTAATAGCCTGCATCTTTGCCATTTTTTCGGCTGGAGTTGCAAATTCCTTTAATTTAAACATTACAATATGTCTAACCATGATACTATTATTTTAATTACATTTGTTCGTCTAAGTAAGAATCCTTATAACCTAAGAAATAAAGAATTCCATCGAGTCCGATTGTTGAGATAGACTGTTTGGCATTTGCTTTTACTTTAGGCTTGGCATGAAAAGCAATTCCAAGTCCGGCAATACTTATCATTGGCAGGTCGTTTGCTCCATCTCCAACTGCAACTGTCTGACGCAGATCAACGTTTTCTACCTGAGCTATCAAACGAAGCAATTCAGCTTTACGTTTTCCATCTACAATATCACCTAAATGATTTCCGGTTAGTTTCCCGTCAACTATTTCCAGATCGTTGGCATAAACATAATCGATGTTATATTTTTGCTTCAAATAATTACCAAAGTACGAAAAGCCACCGGAGAGGATAGCAATTTTAAAACCTACTTTTTTAAGAATACGCATCAATCGATCTACACCTTCTGTAATAGGAAGGTTATCTGCTATTTCCTGCATTACAGACACATCCAAGCCTTTCAACAAAGCACAACGCTGACGAAAACTTTCGGAAAAATCAATTTCGCCTCTCATAGCGGCTTCAGTAATCGCCTTTACCTGCTCTCCAACGCCAGCTCTTTCTGCTAATTCGTCAATAACCTCAGTTTCTATCAAGGTTGAATCCATATCAAAGCAAATAAGACGGCGCATTCTGCGAAACATACTTTCTTCCTGAAAAGAGATATCGACTTCAAGTTCGGAAGAAAGTTGCATAAAGTAGCTTTGCATTTTTTCCTTATCTTTTGGTGTTCCGCGTACAGAAAATTCTACGCTTGCTTTCGGAGTACGTGCATTTTCATCCAGAGGAATCCGTCCTGTCAATCTTTTTATATCATCGATATTCATTCCCTGATCAGCCACAATTTTAGTTACAGCAGCAATCTGGCGAGCAGAGAGTTTCCTTGCCACCATTGTAATTATATAGCGGTTCTTTCCCTGCATATCAACCCACTTGTCATATTGATCTTCCGATATGGGATTAAAACGAATATTTACGCCAAGTTCATAACTTTTAAAAAGAAGTTCTTTTAAAATTTCGCCCGAAGTGCTTCCTTTTGTCTGGAATAATATTCCAAGAGATAGATTGTTATGAATATCAGCTTGACCAATATCTAGAATTAGCGCATCATGTTTTGCAAGTATTTCAGTCAACCCTGCTGTTACACCCGGACGATCTGCCCCGTTAATGTTAATCAATATAAGCTCATCTGTTTGTGCCATATCTTCGTTTTTAGAAGGGCAAAGATAGAGACTATTTGTAAAAATAGCATTAAACCTCAATTAATAAGTCAACGCTAAAATCAAAAAAAGCTGTTTGCAAGAGACAAACAGCTTTTTTGATATATCAGAAAGATACTATTTTTTCACAATTTCATGTATCCTGATAGGTTGAGTATGAATGGACGAAATGTAAAGCTTAGTTGCATCAGCATAGAGAGAACTGGTTAACTTTACAAAATCAGCACCGCCTTGATAAATAATAAATTTGTCTCCTTTGGCGGGCAAAGCTTCTACTCTTACATATCCGGTAACACCAGACATAAAGAGTAGAACCTCATTGGAACCTTTACAATCGACTTCTAACTTATTATTTTCAGTAAGCAACTGATAAGTTTTCAAATCTTTATCGTATGGTAATAATTCCGGTTTTACTTTTTCTATTATTTTTGTTTGAAGCGAAAAGTTCATCAAAAAAAATGATTGGGTTGCGTTTGAATTATTTCGCATTCGTACATATCGTATTTGAGGGTTCAACCTGGCAATTTCACTTTCTCCTTCATTTTCTTCTTTATTCAACTGCAGGCTGGTCCACTTTACTCCGTCTTCAGAACATTCAAACAGGCGCCATCCATTTGAAGAAAGAGGCAAATTGAATGAAGCGGTTTCGATTTCTTTGTTAGGAGCAACTTTGATCCCAACATATTGACCCGCTTTAATCTTTATGGGCTGAAAAACAGGAACAATGGCTATTTCATTATTCCTTTCAGAAATGGGTTCTGTTTTTAATTGCTCTATATTTGAATACAAAGTTGATCCAACCGTCGAATAAATATCTTCATGCTTTGCAAGTAATTCATTTCCTACTTGTTTATATAGTTGCTGAATAAAAGGCATTATAACAAGAGATCCTGTTTTTACGCCAGGTTGAAATTCATTTTGATTAAAATCGCGATCAATCAAATGAATACTATCTAACAAAGCAGTTACTGTCGTATATTTTTGCCAGGAAGCCATTTCGTCTTTATCAGTCCAAGCATTTGCCATTTCCATGGCAGCAGTACCTGCATTACCTAAAAGCTCGAACTGACGAAGCCATGGATTGATTTGTTTTATCAAATTTTTGTTGGGAGACTGACTATATATCATTGTAGGAGCTACTGCAATCTGAGAAAACAGGGCATTAAGCTGGCTGGCTTCAATCTCAAGATATTTATCATTCATAAACGAGTTTAAGAACGATTCGGCAACCGGCTTAATTTGAACAGATTCTTCACGGCGATAATTATGCCCGTTAGGACCTGGATCACTGTTATGTGAACAAAATGTCAGGTATGCAATAGGGGCTTCCGGCATACACAATCTGCATGCTTCTTCCCATGATTTATAAGCATCGTATTCCTGTAAATTCCATGCATACATAGCAACACCAAAGATACCAACCTTCGAAGCTTCTGATTTATCCATTGGATTGGCTACAAATCCACTCATGGAATTTTCAGCGTTCTTATCAATCCCGTAAGCAGGTCCCATTAGCAAATGATCGCGTACGTAATCGCTTACCGGAAAATTCCACCATATAAAAGGATTTCGCTTGATTCGATTATTTACCCATTTAATTCCATCGAGAGTAATATCACCAACTACTTTATCTCCTGTCCACATTATCAGAATGGATGGATCCAGAAGGTTTCCCAAAATATCAAGATAGGCATCTGGACCGGCTGTTGAAGCTTCCCGATTAAACTCAGTAGGGCATAAAAGCAATGGTTTAATATCTCCTTTTTTCTGAACAAACTCTTTGTTTATATAATTAAGTAATCCAGCCTGTTTTTCCGGACGAGTTCCTTCCCCGGCAATATCATCAAAAAACAAGGCAAAGCTTCGTACTCCCAAAGAATACATTTTTTCAAGTTTATTTAATACAGCACTGCTATCCTCTGCATTCCACTTAATATCTTTCCCAGGATTCATGGCCCATACAAAATCCACTTTATTTCGTGAGGCTTCTGCAACTAAATCAATAATTTGTTTTGCTTCTACCGAAGGATAAGGATCACGCCAGGAGGGAAAACGATGATAAGGATCGTCTTTAGGACCATATATGTATGTGTTCAGTTTCAGTTTTCCAAAATAACGCAGCAAATCCATTCTATCTTCGAAATCCCATGGTTTCCCGTAAAAACCTTCAACAATACCGCGAAAGTTCACATCAGGATAATCTGTAATTTTACATGGATTAAGTAGAATACGCCCTTCATCATCTCGTTTGATTAATTGTTTTATTGTCTGCGCTGCATAGAACAAAGACCTGTCGTCTGCTATTTCTATTGCTATTCCCTGAGGCTGAATTATTAGTCTGTACGCACCTGAACGTTGAAGTTCGGATTGCTTGTCTTTTAACTTAGAAACGCGGATTGGAAGTCCTTTCTTTGAAGTAATAACCGGAAGAGATTCTTTTATTAAAGCCACGGCATCGGCATCAAGCGATTTTAACCCTGTAATGTAATATGAAGAGGAAGGAGTAAAACTTTGATTCGATACAGTTATTTCCTGAGGAGTAGGAAATATTTGCAAAGATGCATACTGAGCATTTACCTTGAGAGCAACTAACATCAAGGTAAGCATAATAAAATAGATGAGCGTTTTCATGACCGATTATAAATTAGTTAAGAAACAAATAAATCCCTGCATTTACTATATAACAATTTTGAAGAGGAAGAAAGTTTTGTAACTTTTAAATAAAATATTTGTTTATTTAATTTTTTCTCAAATAAGTAGTTACCTAATATTAAATAACTTAATTGAATCTGTGCTATTATGGGCGTATAAAAAAAGGTGAATCAAATATTTGATTCACCTTTTTTAAATTTAATCATATATACTCTCAAGTTTACGAGAGAGAAAAGCCTTCATTGGTCCGTTCAATATTACTTTGTAATAAGTATGAAGTTTTTTAAATAGAAAAGAAGATTTATTAATTTCTTCATGTCTAAGTAAATTGTGTTTAATGTTTAAATTTAGTTATTGCGTTTATTATTTTACTTCGATTATCAGCTCTCTTCCTTGCAGAGATTCAGTTGCATTTGATAACGATCTAAATGCCGGATAGAGAGACGGAGAAATTTGCTGCAATTTTAACTTACATTGCCTGTTCACCGTAACCTGAGAACCATTCATTGTTATTTTTAAATCAAAATTCCCGACTTCATTGTTAACAGTCTTGGTCGCAGCTGGAGTTTCAAGTTTTAAATCCGGAGCCAAAGAAATTTTGTACGAACTAGTTTCATCCGAAAGATGCGGAACTTCAAAAATAGTACTACGCTTACTATTTAACTGTACAGCAGCATAAGGAAGTTCTGGCAGTTTGTAAATAATATAACCATTTACAATTTTAACTGGTTTATTTACCGTAAAAGTAATGGTAATCGTTTCATTCTCAGTTCTTTTTATCACTGCATCGTTTGTACCAACCCATTGCTTTACTGCTGTTTCATAATCCATAGGAAATGCATTTAAAGTTGTAACAATGATCCCTTTTACTTTTGCTTCCGATGCAGATAAATTAATATCATAAGAAGCCGATGTTTTAACTTGTTGGGGAAGTATTTCAACTTGTTCTCCGGTTAATGTACACACAACATCCAAATTACCTCTGAAGGGCAGAAGGGAGGCTGAATTGCTAATAACAGGCAAATAACAGTTAGTGCCGTTTAGGGTTGTTTTCACAAGCAGCTCTTTAATTGCATTGAGTCCGCAAACAGATGATTCAAGCGTTCCAGGATATACAGCTACAATTTCGGCCGGAACATTAATAGCACGAAGCATGGTTACAAGTAAATTAGCTTTTTCTGCCATTGTTCCGTATGCTGAACGTAAAACTTCATCGGCTTCCCGAACAGTATATCCTGTTACTTCCAGAGGAACAGGGGTATAAGTAATTCCAGAAAGCACATGATTCAGAATTACGCTGATCTTTTGAGAATTATCAGCAAGACTATCCGTGATATAAGTTGCATACGTTTCAGTTTCCAGAGAGCGTATTTTTGTAATTCCCTCATTTAGTGAAGACAAAGCGTCTTTGCGTGAAGAATATGTTGAAGCCGATAAGAGCGGAACAGCAGGATTGTTTTCCGGCATATACGGCTCATGAAAAGAGGCAGGCACCTGTTTTAAAGTCCAGCTCACTAATTTTTGACCAGATTCTTTCCGTTCATTTTTTACTACCTTTATACCAGAAGCACCGGTAAGAGAATAGGACATTGCTGTTTGCTCGGGTACCGAGATTGTAACAGAATACTCTTTTACTGGCGAACTTTCCTGTAAAGTTTCGTCTATATCAAGTTTCTTATAAAAACCAGTCTTAGATATAACAGAGTAATCCAAATAGATAGTCGCCCCAAGTTCGAGGCCTGTATGCGTTACAACCATCTCTTTCAGTTCATTATAAGCCGGGGCTCCGGCAGCAAAACGGGGAAGAACTTCATTAAATGCGTTATCCGGAGTCTTAACTATTGTTCCGTCAACCATTCGGGTATAAGACGAATGAATCACTAATTTTTGAAATTCAGGATTATAAACGATGAATGTTTCACCGTAGGTGCTGTTCATCGCAGGATGACTGTGCAGTGTAAGTTCTTTACTGCAACGAAACTCCTGACTACCATCCGGATTCAAAATAAATGTTTTCGTCAGTTTATTAAAATCGGCTTCCGAAGGTGTATTAGCTACAGCGGTTATCGCCAGAAGGAATAACCAGCAAAGCAAAATGCTTTTATTATATATTGTATGCATTATAAGTTTAATATTAAGGTTATAACTTTTTTATGATTAACGGTTCCCCATAAGATTTATGTTCGTTAATCGCAGCACGAAATTCAAACCAATCAGATGCTTCATAAACACGTTTCTTTAATGCAAGTTTCTGAATGATTGTAATCTTATTTCCTTTTGTATTAAGATCTCCCTTAAAATCGGCAGCCGGACTATTTCTTGTAGATTTGAAACTTTTAACCGCATTCAGATTCCAACCTTTGGGGATAACTATCTCTTCTTCCAGTTCAACCAAACGTGAGCAGGCATCTTTATAAGCATAATTCCGTTCTTCCATATCCGTATTGATACGTAAATAAGTTCGGACACCGTTGTAAAGGTTATTCATTGTTATGGGTTTTAATACCATTACATTATCGCCTAGTAACGCGTATCCCGGAATCTCATATGTAAATGTAATCTTTATCGGACCAGCTTGATAATCTCTGGGATTTTTGCCGTAATCAACTTTAAGTAATCTGGCCGCAGGAGATACATTTAATAATTCACTTTCAAGGGCGTTTTCCCAACCAGATTGGAATCCACGGGTAAAAATACGACGAACAGAGGCATCGCTTTGCCCTTCGGCAGTTACTGTAAAGCTTCCTTTAAGTGTTCCTTTTGCATCCAAAGTCGATTTAGCCTTAATTTTAAAATAATGATTTTCGGGAGCAGATACAGGCGTTACTAATAAATCGGAACCCTCGGGTATTCCCGGCAAATAATTCTGTTGTTGTTCGGCACTACTCCAAAGTTCACGAACAAAAGGAACCCAGGTAGGATCAAGTGGCATATAAGTCCCATTGGATAGCTTGACAACAGCCACGCAATGATTAAAATGATCTGCTGGAATACTTTCCACCCGACTACCAGCCATTGTCATAGCCGGATATGCTTCGAATCCTGCCATACGAAGGAAAGAGATTAATGTTCCTGCTATATCCTTACACACCCCGCATCGGTCCGTGTAATTCATTTTCGTATTATGCAGAGTAAAGCCTTCACCTTTACCCATGGATATTCCTGAATATCTAATATTGTCGGCCACCCAATGGGTAAGGGCAGCAATTTTATCCATCTCAGTTTTTTTCCCCTTGATAATTTCGTTTACTTTCTTTTGGGCTTCAGGAAGAGAAGCAAAGCTTTTGTAATCTTCGTTTGTTTTGTTAAACCATAGAGATTTATCCTGCCATTTAGGGGTAGAAGACATCATTAGTTTGGGTGCAACATCAAATAAATCTACCATGTTTGGTTCCTTAGGAAATGGCATAATGTTATTCTTTGCGAATGTATAAACTTTCCTATTGCCGTCTAACCTTACTGAACTTGAACATTCTCCTTGATAAAATTCGTACTGCATCTCTTTTTCTGCTGGCAAAGACACACTATACACTTTTCGAACCGTTGGATCGGTGTTCCAAAAAGGAACAATATCATAAAACTGACCGCGCATAGGAGGAATAAAACGCTCTTCATCATCGTTCGACGCACTTAAAAGTGCATAGGTAAACCCTTTTTTATCTATTTCGTAGTCTACAATATCACCTGGATAAAGCCGACCAACTTCCAGCATTATCTGGCGCGCTCCCCAGTATATTGCACGCGCAGGAGCAGCATAATCTTTTGCCTGCGTTACATCAAGATTAATAATATCTCCATTGGCCCTGTAAACCGTTGCATGTCTGAATGATGCAAATGCAGTTAGCGGATCATAATCAAAGATAATCACTCGGTTTTTCAAAGCCCCCGCAGGTGTTTGAATTTTAACTGCTTTACAGATGGAAAAAGATCCTGAACCTGTTGTTTGCACAGTAACATTTGTACTGTCTAAAAGCGTAACGCAATCATGGGATGCATACGTTTTTTGTTTCCCGGCAATGTCTTTCTGGACAAGCCAATCTTGTCCGTAACAAACGGACAAAGAGAGAAACGATGCAAGAATAATGCAAGAATACTTCATATGTTATTCATGTTAAGATAGAATAGTCTATTAATTTCATAGCCAACTGTCTAACAGCTGGCCGGTTAATTTTTCCACTAGTAGTAAGAGGTATATCATCAACCTCAATTACCTGTTTCGGCATCTGATAGCTTGGTAATAAAGATTTCATTCCAAGTTGAAGCTTTTTCAAACATATCGTTCCTTTAATCAGCAAAATAAGAGCTTCTCCAAACTTCGGATGGGGAACAGATGTGATGGCAAAAGGAGAGAATAGTAACGATCGCAGCGTTTCTTCCACTTGTTCGATTTGTATCTTAATACCTCCGCTGTTTACCACATTGTCAATTCTACCCAGTATTTCAAAATGACCATCAGAGTGGATAATCGCCCGATCGTTCGTATACAACTTATTACTACAAATAAGGGGAGCATCTATAATTAAAGTTTCATCTGAAGAGAGAGAAAGCGAAACTGAAGACAAAGGAGTGTAGTACCTACTGGATTCAGATCCGTTGATCCGTCGAAGAGCAATATGAGAAAGCGTCTCAGTCATGCCGTACGAAATGTATACAGCATTCGGGAATAAACGCAACTCTTTTTCCAGAAATGGATCAATTAAACCACCTCCAAGAAGAAGTATTTCAATTCGTTCCAAACGGGAACGTTCTTCCGGAATCTGTAGTGAGTTAAATACCTGTAAAGGAATCATCGGAGCAAAACGAAAAACGACAGATGTATCGGCCAAGGGATGCCCGGAGGGTTGTACAACATACAAATTAAGTTTTCCAACCAATGCTCTCACCAACATCATCTTACCTGCAATATAAGTTAAAGGCATACAAAGCAACACTTTATCTTCTGGCATGAGCTTAAAAAATGAACAGGTTAAACAAGCACTCTGCATCATTTGTTCTTTTTTAACTTTCAGAGCCTTAGGCTTACCCGTAGATCCAGACGTATAAACGGTATAAAATTCATCCTCATTATACCATTCCGTAAGAAAATCCCTTAAGTCCTCCATAATAGGAGTGGATCCCTCGGGCAACAGGTCCTTAGAGTAATATTTTCCTTCAACAAGAAGTGTTTGTGTTTGTATGTTGGTATTAAACATTGTTTGGCTCATTTCATATTATTCGTCAGTAAATTTAAAATCATGGACTATATCGGGTATTAATCCGTTGGGATCGAACCACAAACTATCCTTTCTTATCTCTAAGGGCATTGTAATATTATTGGTAAAAAGGGATCCGGTTCCTAAACCCTGAGGGAGCTTTGTATCTAAAGAAGCGGTCCACTGAGCAATTACATTTAACCCGATATTCGACTCCAATGCGGATGTAATCCACCAATCGACACCTGCGTTTCCAGCCTCATTTATCCATTCCTCAGATCCTGACAATCCACCATGAAGAGACGGTTTCAATATAATATATTGAGGCTGAATCGTTTTAAGTAATTTCTTTTTATCCTTTAAGTCGTTTATCCCAATCAACTCTTCATCAAGTGCTATTGGAATCGGACTACAGGCAGTCAGTTTTGCCATTTCTTCCCATTGTCCCGCGCGGATTGGTTGTTCGATGGAATGAATATCAAATTCAGACAATCGTTTAAGCTTTTCCATTGCTTCTTTGGGAAGGAAGGCTCCATTGGCATCTACTCGTAAAGTAAGTTCATCGTTAGAAAAGGTCGACCTGATATGCTTTAATAAAGACAATTCCTGCTCGAAGTCGATAGCCCCGATCTTTAGTTTGATGCACCGAAATCCAGTTTCCAGCTTTTTAGAAATCTGCTCCAGCATCTTTTTATATTCACCCATCCATATCAATCCATTGATACGGATACCACATTCACCTCGTGAAAACGATGTATTCCACAAAGCATAGCTTTCCGAATTATAATGCCGTAAAGCACTTTCCAAACCAAAGAGAATCGATGGATAAGTCTTTAAAGCATTATAGTCAATCGCTCCGGTAGTTTGAACCTTTAAACAAGCCGCTTTAAGAATTGATTCATAATCGGGTAAGTCATCGCAACTTAGGTTGGGTAGGGGAGCGCACTCCCCTATACCATAGTGCTGCGGATTGTCTATGGATGTAAGCACAACATACCAAACCTTTCGTGTCAGATAAACCCCGCGGGAAGTTCCCGCAGGTTGTTTAAACTGTAACGTATAAGGTACAATGGTTGCTTGCATCATGGCAATTTAGGAAATTGTTTAAAGTCAGGCTTTCTTTTTTCAAGAAAAGCATTTTTACCTTCCTGTGCTTCTTCCGTTAAATAGTAAAGCATAGTTGCATCTCCGGCTAATTCCTGAATACCAGCTTGGCCATCTAATTCGGCATTTAAGCCTGCTTTAATCATTCGCAAAGCTAAAGGACTATGCATCATCATGGTCTCTGCCCAATCAACCACTTCATCTTCAAGCTGGTCAAAGGGAACAACCTTATTCACAAGTCCCATATCAAGAGCTTCCTGAGCATTATATTGACGACAAAGAAACCAAATTTCGCGTGCTTTTTTTTGTCCTACTATCCGGGCAAGGTAAGAAGATCCAAAACCTGCATCAAAACTACCAACACGAGGACCTGTTTGTCCAAATATTGCATTATCGGACGCAATAGATAGATCACAAACCACGTGAAGAACATGTCCACCTCCAATTGCATATCCATTTACAGCTGCAATCACAGGTTTTGGAATAGAACGAATCTGCTTCTGTACATCCAGCACGCTAAGACGGGGAACGCCGTCTTTACCTATATATCCGCCTTTACCCTTTACATTTTGGTCTCCTCCGGAACAAAAAGCTTTATCTCCGGCTCCTGTAATTACAACAACGCTTATATCAGACATTTCACGACAGATACGCAAGGCATCACTCATTTCACCGGTTGTAGTAGGCGTAAAAGCATTTCTGTAACGGGGACGATTTATAGTAATTCGACCAATTCCATTATAAAAATCAAAAAGGATATCTTCGTATTCTTTGATGGTTGACCAATTTCTGTTCGTAGACATATTTTATATTGTTTTTAGATGATGATAATACGTTTTAAAAACCTCGGC
>Ga0074193_1001749_pt1 | contig 23812 bp, 23 predicted proteins | sample EPASupsiteHSE605_FD_64523 | JGI IMG/M metagenome (GOLD analysis project Ga0074193, IMG submission 64523) | Bioremediated contaminated groundwater from EPA Superfund site, New Mexico - Sample HSE6-05 | ecosystem: Environmental > Aquatic > Deep subsurface > Groundwater > Contaminated ... | reverse complement strand
CAAACGGTGCTGTATTGGCCGCTGGCTGAACGCCTCGGCCTCGATGCTCCCGGGGCGGGGTGCGCTGTGGACGGGGGCGTGCTGCTCATGCCGCAGGGAGACGAAGCGGCTGTAGCCTGGCTGATGGCGCATGAGGCGGCTCACCAATGGATCGGGCGAGCGGCCCGTCCTGAAGCTGGGTTGGAGAATTTATATGAAGATGTGCCATCGGCGCTGGCCGATCAGTTTGTGAAAAGTCTTTGCCTGCAAGGGTAAAAGTCGCAATGGGCCGAAAAAATTGGTTTAACTCCCAAATCTGACCTGGCAAGAATTACACGGGGATATCAACAGGTCGAATGTATGAAAAAGTCAATAAATTAAATAAGTCAAACCTGAACCCAAAGGCCCAAAGGCCTGCAATAACAAGCAAAGGATAAGGGATGGAAAAGAACCGGTCGTGGATGATTAGTAATCACCTTGACCGGCTCTTTTTATGCTATTGCTATGCACATGTGCTATTTTACGGAGTAAGAGGGAGCGTTTATATATTCAGTTAAACGCAGGTTGTGTTCTACATAGGCCTTAAAACGTGTTGCGGCGGGCGACATATAGCTGTTCGTTCGCCACACCATTTGAACTACTGTTAAGCAATGAGGTTTACGGACGCGAATAAGTGATATTTTCTGCATATCAAGTCCTGGGATGAAGGGAATTAGTGCAACGCCAAACTTAGCTCCGACAAGTCCGGCAACGGTTCTTTCTTCAAATGCCTCAAAAGACATTGCCGGATGGAAACCAGCGGCATGGCAAAATCCCTCAACTATATCATGCAGTGCGGTTTCTGGTTTATAAAGAACAAAGGGATCATTGGCCACCTCGCACAAATCAACTTGCTCCTTGCTTGGCTCTTTTTGCGGTAGGCATGCTTTTGTTAAGCCAAGCTCACTCGAGTGCGCTGATTTTACTGGCCGGAGCTGTTATTGGCATCGGTTATGGGTCGGTAACACCAGTATTTCAGACACAAATCATTAATTCGGTGGAGCGTCATCGGATAGGAAACGCTAATTCTTTATTTTTCAATTCATTAGAACTTTTTCGGGATTTTGATGGTCCTCTAACAACATGCATAGAATATGGTCATCCCGGCATGAAAATAGCGGAAATCAGCAAGGAAAAAAGATATTCGTTAATCATTATGGGACGACGCGGTATGAGTGATGTCGCCAAGCTTTTAATGGGCAGTGTCAGCAATTATGTACTTCATTATGCCTTCTGTCCAGTATTGATCATTCGCGACCCTAACTAAGTTTTTTAGATATTATGTACATATGATAATGGCCATGATATCTTGCGCTTGAAGCTCACTTTTGCAATTCAGCAAAGGTGAGCTTCATTTTTTATGGTGGTAAAGCTAGCTTCCTATGTAGGAAATAAGTGCTATTTATTACGGGCTAAGGGAACAGGTGAGCCTTGTAGTCAGACCAGCAAGTTAGAGATTTATGTCGCTTGATGTCGGGAGATGAAAGGGTTGGGTCGCTGGATGCAGAATATTTATGATATTAAGTACAAATGCCCTAACGACGCTGGGGAAAAAACAGAGGAGCGAATATGGAATTCATTATTCATGTAAGTACAGTGATCGTCCAAAAAGGCGAGATTCTGAGATGAAGCCAGCTGAGGCTGCTTCTTTCATGATCCACGCTAAGATGGACTGTTATACAACCTAGATGGAAAGAAAATGGCATGACACAACGAGGGAGTGAAGAGCTGATGCAGAAAAAAGCATTCAGCACAAGGCCTGCCGGGATACAATTTGGTGTGGAAGACAGCGTGCCCTTGTGGCAAGCGGTTCTGTTAGTGATGCAATACGTGCTGATCGTGTATGGATCGTTGGTAATTCCGGCCTTGGTGATCAAGGAAAGTGGCAGCAGTGCTGAAGAAGCCGCACAATTGATCTCCCTATCCCTGATGGTTATGGGGATATGTACAATGCTGCAGGCAAGTCGCCGATTCGGAGCGGGTTACCTTTGTCCCGCCGTTTGTGGCGCTGAATTTGCACCCGCATCTATCATGGCGGTGCAGCAAGGCGGCTTCTCGCTACTGGCCGGCATGCTGATCATGACAGGTGTTTTTCAGACATTGATTGCATCTGTCGTAACTAGGCTGCGGTCATTTTTCCCGGTGGAAGTAACCGGGGTAGTTGTATTCATGACCGGCTTATCATTGGTCAAATACAGCTTCACAAGTTTTCTGGGTATGGCGAATGGGCAACTGTTTGCCGACAATACCGCAATGGTGCTAGCCTTCTTATCTTTGGTCATGATGGTCGTGCCTTGCGTATGGGGCAGCGGTATGATACGGCAGAATGCCGGCTTGTTAGGACTGTTGGGTGGCATGGCTGCAGCCTACCTGATGGGATACTTTCCGAACCAGTTGCAGAATGCTTCCAGCGGGCTGAGTCAGTTTATGGTCATCCCCCATATCGCCTGGGCCGGCTGGTCCTGGAGTGCGGAAATGGCGATTCCTTTTTTAATTGCCGGAGTGTGTTCGTTGTTGGGAACGCTGGGGAACCTGACCGCATGCCAGAAAAGCAACACCATTAATTGGTATCGCCCGGACATGAAAATACTGAGCAAAGGAGTCTTAGTCGAAGCAATAAGTAATATAACCGGCGGAGTGCTAGGTGGTGCTGGACAGGGATCAAGCGCGGTGAGCGTGGGGATGAGCATTGCGACCGGGGTTACCAGTCGGCGCATCGGTTTGGCGGTTGGGGCCTGCTGCATAGCACTGTCTTTCTTTCCCTGGATTGCATCCTTGTACGCGATTCTGCCTCGGCCGGTATTAGATGCTTCACTGGTAATGGGCGTAAGTTTTATCCTCCTGTCAGGTATTCAAATCATTTCCTCCCGGATGATGGATATCAGAAAGACGCTTGTGGTGGGAATTTCCATCGTTGCCGGATTGTGCGTGGATATGATTCCTGAGGTCAGAGACGGGGTTGGGGCAGGCTTGCGGCCAGTGCTCAGCTCACCGTTGTCTGTTGCCGCCATTGTTGCCGTGGGGCTGAATCTGCTGTTTCGAATAGGCGTACGGCAGTCGGCGAGTATTGAATTGCGCTACCATGCGGATGTTCACGATGAGGTCAAGAACTTCCTCTCGGATCGTGGTGCGGCCTGGGGTATGCGCAAGGAAGTGATGGACCGGGCGGAACATGCACTCATTCACTATATTGAAGGAGCAGTCGGTTTAAACCCTGTTCAGACTGATTATAAAATCAACGCTAATTTCGATGAGTTTTTATTAAACCTTGAAATTAGCTACCAAGGGAAACCGCTGAACCTATCCGGGCGGCCACCCGATCCACGAACGTTATTGGAGAGTGATGATGGACTGGATCAACTTGAAGGATACTTTGTCCGGCATTATTCTGATCGGGTATCGGAAGAGAGGTACGGAGACGCAGTTCACGTAAAACTCGGGTTTGATCATTGATTCGGCAGTGTGAGGATAATTTCGAAAGTGAGGATGAAGCGTTTGACAAGGGCAGCGATTATCACCGGAAGCGCGACGGGACTGGGGGTTAGAACGGCTGTTGAACTAGCTTTGCATGGCGTTTCCATAGGGATTAACTATGTTCAGAGCAAGAGTGAAGCGGAGGACTTGGCCGCCTATCTAAGGTCGCATTTCAACGTCAAGGCAGTTACTATCCAAGGTAACGTAGCCAAGAGCACCGAGGCCGGCAGCGTCGTGAAGCAGTTTATCAGAGAATTTGGCCGGGTCGATATATTGATCAATAACGCGGGTCCTTTTATACATTGCCGGAAGAAGATGGCCGACTATTCAGATATGGAATGGTACCAAATGATCGACGGAAACTTGAGCAGCGCATTTTTCATGTCCAGATTAGTTCTTCCTGCGATGCGGGAGCGAAAGTGGGGGAGGATTATCAATATCGGCTATGATCGATGTGAAACTGCTCCAGGCTGGGTCTATCGCTCCGCTTATGCCGCGGCCAAGACCGGGCTGGTTGCTCTTTCGCGTACATTGGCATTGGAGGAAGCGGCAAACGGGATTACGGTCAATGTCGTCTGCCCGGGAGATATCAAAGTCCCCTGGAAGGACGCGGATATCGAACAGGCTAGGGTTTCCGCAAACAATCAAGGCGCCATTGAGCGTACAGGTACAGGTCAAGACGTGGGGCGAGTTATTTCGTTTCTTTGTGACCAGAATTCCGATTATGTCACCGGAGCGGTAATCAGCGTCAACGGGAATGTCGATGTGCTCTCACGGCACAGGCCGAAGGTTACCACCGATATATGATCGGGGAGGGTGTTATCTCAACGCGTCCCAGTCGGACAAGGTCAGTCAATTTTGAAAGCGAGGCCGTTGCGATGCAAGCTCAATTAGTCACCGTCATCATTCCAACGTATAACCGGTTGAACTGTCTGGTCGAACTGATCGAGTCCCTGTATCAACAGACGCATAGACAATTACAGATTGTGATTGTAAACGATGCAGGGCCATCAGTAGATCATGTGCGGACTTTATATCCAGAACTTGATATTACGGTTCTGAACATGCCGCATAACCGTGGTCAAGTTCAAGCATTAAATTATGGCCTGGAGTTCGCCCGGAGTGAATACATCATGTTGTGTGACGACGACGATTTGTTGGTACCGTCTCATACGGAAAGGGCGTTGCGTACGATTGGCGATTATGACCTGGTGTATGCTGATGCTGAAATTTTCCAATATGCGGTGGACCAGGACGGCGTTCGCAGGGCAACCAACAGATTTGTGTTTGCCTACGAGTTGGATCTGGACGCGATGCGCCAGTTTTCTACTTTTGTGCCGTCGGGTTGCTTATATTGCCGATCCTTGCACGAAAGGATTGGATTGTTTGACCCCGAAGTGGCCCATTATTTTGACTGGGACTTTTTCCTGCGGGTCGCAGCGATAGGCTCGATAAAGCGAATGCCGGTCGCGAGCGTGCTTTACGCTTTTGCACCTGCTGGAGACAATATCTCGGCTAATCTCAACACTATGCGGCCTTACCTGGATAAACTTTCATCAAAACATGGCCTTGGCGATCTTCCTACGGCTAACTTCTTTTTGTTGCTGGAAGAACCTGAGATCCAAAAGCGCCGGGCGACAACAGAGGTATTGTGGGACGGGCAACCGTTTATACCGCGGCGATTAGGTACAGCACCGCCTCGCAATCACGTCTAAGTCAAAGCAATAAAATTGTTGACTTAGACGTGATGGACCCGTACTATTAAGCTTAAGCAAAGTGTCGAAAAAAGTAGCGGAATTATCATAAGATGCATAAAGAGAAGGGAGCAAACTGATGGCTAATGAACAGGAATATCGCAAAAATGGTTTTATGGCCCAGCGCGAAAAGGGCTCTTATGCCATGCGTATCAGGACGCGGGCTGGCAACATGACTAGTCAGCAATTTTGTAAAGTAGCGGAATTGGCGGATAAGTACGGTCAGGGCAAGCTGCACCTGACCAATCGGCAAGCATTAGAGATACCCGGGGTGCCGGAAACACATTATGCAGATATTTTACGGGAGGTGCAGGCGGCTGGGCTTTTGACGGCGGTAACCGGCCTGCGTCTCAGAACAATTGTGGCCTGTCCCGGCAATGCTTTGTGTAGATTTGGATTGGTGGCAACTGCCACGCTGGCCGAACAACTGGACGAAGTGTTTGTGGGCTGTGAAATGCCGGCCAAAACCAAGCTGGGAATCAGTGGCTGCCCGAATTCCTGTGCCAAACCTCAGGGTACAGACATTGGCTTACAGGGGGCGGCGCTACCTATTGTGAAGGACGGCTGTATTGGCTGTGGGGCGTGTGTCCGTACCTGTTTGGTTAATGCGGTTACGGTCACTGACAAGCAACCGGTTATTGATCCTGAAAAATGCGTGGCCTGTGGTCGTTGTGCGCAGAAGTGTCCAAAACAAGCAATCGTGGTCAAAACACAGGGTTATAATATTTATGTGGGCGGCAAATTTGGACGTCAACCCATATTAGGTGCGAAAATCTTTGCGGCTGTGCCGGAACAGGCTGCGGAAGTATACGTTGCGGCAATTATCCGCGCCTATAAGCAGCTCGGGAATGCAGGTGAGCGGATTGCGCAAATGCTTTCTCGTATTGGTCTAGATGCGTTTGTGGAAACAATCAAAAAGGAACTAAACAACAATGATTTATAATTATTATGGCCGCAGGTAACAAGATATCTTATAGAGCAATTTGAACCCACTGCATATGATGCATCTGTTGATACAGGTGCTTTTTTCATGCCGCGTAACCAGCGAAGTTGTATAAAAAGGAGATATGGATTATTTATGAAGGTTAGTAGGAGTTTTATATTCTCATGGCAAATATATAAAGAATACATTTTTTGCCCTGTGGCCTAAGTACGCTGTCAGGGTTTTATATTGGTTAGGGGAGGTACAAAATGAGATACGCAAGGGAACTGATTTTAGTTGTAGTAGTGCTTATTGTCCTGGTAGGCCAAGGGCCAAGTGTTGCGGCTGCCGGCCTGCAGGGTCTGGAAATAGAGAAGCTTTCAGAGTGGCAGATGAATAAGGTTTCTCAGGATGGCACTCTTTTACTTTCCGACAGCCCGGAAATGGTGTCTTCGGATGGTATTCTGTATCAGGACAAGGTGGCAGGAAAGGTACGCCTCTTTTTTTATCATGTAAATGCATCCGTGACGGCTAAGAAAATGGATGTTGTTTTGGAAAACAAAGGTCGGGAAGTTGCTCATGTTGCTGTCAGTCAATATGGTATGGGCGGCCCAGGATATGCCTGGATGGAAGTAGGCAAACAGGCGATGACTTCCTATCTTGCCGGAAGCCAATCTTATCAGATTAAGGTTCCCCCAGGGGGAGAAGTGCAGCTGTCAACAAGTATCAGTGAAACAGCGGTGCTACCTAATATGCTGATCAATGGTGTTTTCGATTTTTCAGTTGATCGCCAGATAACTGTTAAAGTCATAATGCTACCGATGCTTGAAGATAGTGATCAGTTTGCCAAGTCGGCAAAGATATTGCCGTTTGATGAGCCCCACTTGCGGGGTACTTTTGCTGGGGCAAACCGGCAGCTTTCTCCTGTTCGTACTTACGATCCGGCTCATGATGGAACAGTAGCGTTAACGTTGGCTGACAATGTAGTCGATCAATATCTGGAGGGAATTGACGCTACGGATGGTACAAAAGTCGTTAATTATGGGAATTACGGTGTTGTCTATAATGTTTTGTTTCCTACGAAAAACAGTGGTAAAATTGCTTATTATTTTGTTCCTATGGGAGGTGCATATGCAGGCGCCATTGGGATCAAGCATCCTGATGTAAATTGGAGTCCGCTGGCTACGCCTATGGGTAAGGTATATTTTGGGGACGAAAAAATGACAGATTTTACCTTTCTGGGAACTTATGACGGCGGCGACTCCCTCTCCTTTACCTTTAGCCCGCCGGGAGCATCGAATTTACCGGTAGAAATAGTGATTGTGCCACAGTGAGACTTGGTTTAATCACAAGACAAGCTAAAGAACCACAAGATAATGCAGGGAAAAGGCGATAGCAAGGAGAAAAGGAAAATCGGAGAGTTTATCTTAGAATATACATGGACGAGGAAACGGTCCTCAAACCGCTTAAAAGGAGAATAAGCAAATATGAAACAAGTACAGTTTGATTTAATTAAGCAAACATTAATAAATCTAAAAAGCGTAGATGGATTTTACCAAAAAAAATTTGCAGGAATTGATATAGATTCGATTCGAAGCCAAGAGGATTTTGAGAAGTTACCATTTACAAATAAAAGTGATTTGAGAGGGGCTTATCCCCTGGGTTTACAGGCAGTTGCTGATAGCGAAATTGTTCGCATTCACTCTTCTTCGGGAACTACCGGTACACCGATCATCATTCCATATACCGCACAGGATGTAGCAGATTGGGCTTTCATGTTTAAACGTTGCTATGAAACGGCGGGATTGACTAATCTTGATCGTGTCCAGATTACCCCTGGCTATGGTCTGTGGACTGCAGGTATAGGGTTCCAAGCTGGTGCTGAATTATTAGGAGCAATGGTTATTCCGATGGGACCGGGCAATACAGATAAACAAATTCAAATGATGATCGATTTAAAAAGCACTGTATTATGTGCTACTTCTTCATATGCACTTCTTTTAGCAGAAGAAATCTCCAAGCGAGGGATCCATGATAAAATTCATTTGACTAAGGGAATTATCGGTTCGGAACGCTGGGGAGAAAAAATGCGTCATCGAATAGCAAACGAACTGGGGGTTCAGCTTTACGATATTTATGGATTAACTGAGATCTATGGGCCTGGTATTGCAATGAGTTGTAATATGGAATGTGGTATGCATTATTGGGATGACTATTTATACTTTGAAATTATAAATCCCATTACGGGTGAACTGGTGCCCGAAGGAGAAATTGGTGAATTAGTTATTACCACTCTTAAGAAAACGGGTGCGCCACTCATTCGTTATCGTACGCATGATTTGACTCGCTTCTTGCCGGGTGATTGTGCATGTGGCTTGAACTATCCAAGAATTGATACCATGATTGGCCGCACTGACGACATGATCAAAGTAAAGGGTGTTAATATTTTCCCTGCACAAATTGAGGAAATGTTACGGGAAGTTGATGGAACAAGCAGTGAATATCAGGTAATGATTGACCATTTAAATGGAAAAGACATTATGACATTGTTTTTCGAAACCGAATATGAGACAGATAAAAAAAGCATCGAGCGAAATATTAAACAGCATTGTAAAACAAAAATTGGCATTACCGTAGTGCCAAAGGCTGTTTCGATAGGGGAACTTCCCAGGAGTGAGAAAAAGTCCACTCGTATATTTGATAATCGTTATTAAATCAATGCATCTGGATCAGACGATACGCAATGGCACTAATAGTCCCATGCGTTTTTAAAGTTGTCAAAAACAATAAAGCAGGTATGAGTTCATCATCGAATTCATACCTGCTTTTAAACCTTTGCAAATCACAACCTAAACCGTCTAAATTACCCCTGGTTTTTTATTTTGGAATGTTGGTGCAGCTCGTTACTTTTTGCATCGGCTAACGTTTAATAGATTAGATAAATATGGAAGGCGTAAGCCTATTATCCGGCTAAGACAGTTTAGAATGAGAAGAGGAGGATGTATGATGCGTAAAATTTGGATACTGGTTTTTTCGGTGATTTTTATGTGCGGTGCGATGAAAATGGCTGCCGCCGCTTCGACTGATTTCCAGGCAGGAGAAGTTGGTGTTTTCTCAGACTACAAAATCGAATACCAATTGGCTACCGGACAAAGTTTCGAGGGAGTCGGCCAGATGGCAGTGAAGGTGATGGAACGTAATAAGTTCCGGATCAATGCCGGATTTATGGATGGCGGTGGCATTGCGCTGCACAACTTGGCCATTATAGCGGTGGAACAGGTGGATGAGGAGACGGTGATCGATTTACTGCTCACGGTGGATGGCCAGCCTAACAAGGCGCTGTTCGGCGCTCAACTGACAGCAGATGTGATTACTTCCGCGCCTGGCCGATATCGCGTACGACTGTGGCTTCTGGAGAAATTCCATGATGCGGGCAAGCAACTGCTGGGCGAGTCGACAGTCGTATTGTCGGATAAATAGGCTGGGAAAAATAGATCGAAGGAAGTGCGTGGCAGTATGAACAGGTTTTTTGTTAAGTGGGGAGTGCGCTTGTTTTTGGTAGTTGCTCTACTGCAAGTGTCCGGGACGGGCTGGGCCATGAGCACGGCCGACTACAATGCCAGCGGGATGAGTTACCTGCGGCAGGGCGAATATGTGAAAGCCATCGATGAGTTTAGCAAGGCTATCGAGGTCGACCCGAGTTATATTAAAGCTTACAACAATCGCGGCGGCGCGTATGTAGCTCTGCAGGAATATCAAGCGGCACTGGCTGATTTTGACCGTGCGCTGGCTCTCAATCCGAGGTACGCCAGAGGTTATAATAATCGCGCTTATGTCTATGTAAAACTTGGCAAATATGATGAAGCCTTGACGGATGTAAATCAGGCGCTGGCCATCGGGCCGGAGGAAGCTACCTTCTACGACACCCGCGGTGCGGCCTACGCCGGGAAGAAGCTGTATCCTGAGGCGCTGCAGGACTTCAAACAAGCCTTGCAGATGGACCCGACTTTGGCCGATGTATATGTGCACCGGGCGCAGGTGTATATGGATATCAGGTGTTGGAGCCGCGCGCTCAATGACTATAATGCTTATATCAAGTATGCCCGGCCGGATAAGAACGACCCCGAGTTGGCCATGGCGATGCGGCGCTGCAATGAGATTACCCAGATGATGCCTGAACTGCAGGAACGGGACGAAGAAAAGCTGCTAGCCGGGTTTGGTGCACCGGTTTACGCAGCTCAGCCCGTAGACGCCTTTGCCGATGTGCTGTGGGGGGCTACCGCCGAGCAGATCGATATAGTGATGCAAGCACAAGGTTTTAGCTTAGTTAGCGGAGTATCGCATGAAACCAAAAGGGTCTATCAAGGTGTTTTGTTCGAGGAGACTGGTGTATTAGAGTTTGAACTGATTGACAACAGCTTTTTCGCGGGTACGGGCTACATGAGCGAACAATGGTATCAACGCTTGCTTGAGTCGCTCACCGCAAACTACGGGCAACCGGAGATATACCGTACCAAAACTGACACCCACTATAGCTGGAAAGGTTTACAGGATTCGGTGTGGGCCGATAATATTGTAATAACCATGTACAGCGGCTTTTGGCTTGCACCCGAGCCTTCGATCACGTATCACAATTTGAGTCTGGAAGAGCGGCTAAAAGCACGGCAGGCAAAAAACAGTCCAAACGACAATTGATAGATGGTTAAATTAAGTGATTTTTAAATAAGCCTATACTTGTGGTATGATGAACATATGGGCCTAAGTACTACTGCTTAGTGCTGCAAATAATTAATGTCGTTGGTGGGCGAAGCCAATACTAATACCAACAGAAGGATTAGCGAATGAATTTGTTAACAATAGAGAATTTGTCAAAAAGTTATGGCGAGCGAGTTTTGTTTGAGCAGGTGACCTTTGGTATTGATGAAAGTGAGAAAATTGGCATCATCGGAGTCAATGGCACAGGTAAAACTACTTTTCTAAAGATAATTGCCGGAGTAGAGACACCCGACACTGGCAAGATCACGATGGCTAATGGCATACAAGTGGGATACTTGCCACAGAATCCTGAATTTGATGCGGGAGCCACGGTGTTAGAACAAGTATTCAGGGGTAATTCCCCTGTGATGCAGGTGCTTAGAGCATATGAGCAGGCTTTAGTACAAGTACAACATCATCCTGATAGTGCGGAGTGGCAAAAAACACTAATCAGTTTAAGCCAACAAATGGATGCAAGTGGTGCCTGGCAGTTGGAGAGCGATGCGAAAACAATTCTTACTAAGCTAGGCGTGCATGACTTTGAGGCGAACGTGAGGACTCTTTCCGGGGGACAAAGAAAACGAGTAGCTTTAGCCAGTGCTTTGATCAATCCAGTAGATATACTTATTCTGGATGAACCAACAAACCATATTGACAACGATACGGTAGCCTGGCTGGAACAGTATTTACAAAAGCGTAAAGGTGCGCTTATGATGATTACCCATGATCGGTATTTTCTGGACCGGGTGGCGACACGCATTATCGAGATTGATCAAGGCCGGGTGTATAGCTATGCCGGTAATTACAGCAAATGTCTTGAAATGAAAGTTGAACGGGAAGAACAACAAGAGGCCAGTCAGCGTAAAAAGCAGAATTTGCTCAGAAACGAACTGGCTTGGATTAGACGGGGAGCAAGGGCACGTTCGACCAAACAGAAGGCTCGTATTGACAGATTTGAACAATTGAGCGCAGAAAAAACAAACGTAAATGAACAAAAGTTGGAGATGGCGGTTGGTGCTAGTCGGCTGGGTCGGACAACAATTGAGCTTCAGCACATCAGTCAAGATTTTGACGGAAGAAACTTTATTCAGGATTTTAACTATATCGTACTTAAAGATGACCGGATGGGGATTGTAGGGCCTAATGGCAGCGGCAAATCTACGCTGCTTAACATCATGGCTGGCCAGTTAGTTCCAGATGGTGGGACGGTCGAAATAGGGCAGACGGTAAAAATCGGCTATTTTTCTCAGGAAAATGCCGAGATGAATCAGGATATGAGGGTTATCGATTATATCAAAGAAGAAGCGGGTTACATAACTACTGCTGATGGAGACAGTATTAGCGCAGGGCAAATGTTAGAGCGCTTCCTGTTCCCACCATATCTGCAATGGATACCTATTGAGAAGTTATCCGGCGGGGAGAAACGCCGCCTCTATTTGTTAAGAGTACTAATGGGAGCACCTAATGTTTTACTGTTAGACGAACCTACTAACGATCTTGATATTCAGACATTAACCATCCTTGAAGATTATCTCGATAATTTTCAAGGCGCAGTTATTGTTGTATCGCATGACAGGTACTTCTTAGACAGGGTGGTGGATAAAATCTTTGCCTTTGAGGGTCATGGTCATATAAAACAATATGTTGGCGGCTATTCGGATTACCGGGAAAATATCATGCTACTTGAGGCGGTAGTTCGTGATGAGGCAAAAAAGAGCGATGCTAAAGCTCCTGGCGTCTCGGATCAGCCTAAAGAGCGGGCTCTTAAATTTACATTCAAAGAGCAGCGGGAATATGAACAGATTGACGATATGATCGCTGCTGTTGAGCAAGAACTACAGGCTGTTAATATCGAAATTGATGCTGCCGGCAGTAATTTTGAACAGTTGCAAAAATTGGTGCAGGCTCAACGGGAACTGGAAGATAAGCTGGATGAACTATTGGAACGATGGACATATCTTAATGAATTAGCGGAAAAGATCAGTAATACATCTAAGTGAATAATTTACAGCCAGAACTTTGACGTATCGAAGTTCTGGCTGTTTAAGTATATAGTTAAATAGGAACAGCCATTCTATAATATAATTTTAATTATATGCTAAGGAGAAATATGTGAATAACCCAAATAAGCTTGGTGAAAAAAGCGTCAATAAACTGTTGTGGGACTATTCTTTACCGGCGATAATGGGAATGCTGGTAAATGCTTTGTATAATGTTGTTGATAGTATTTTCGTCGGTCATGGTGTCGGGGCTATTGGGCTTGCAGCTGTGACCATTGCCTTTCCAATTATGATCGTTTTAATGGGTTTTGGTATGCTGGTTGGCGTTGGAGCGACAACTTTGGTTTCTATTCGTATCGGAGAACAAAAGAAGGCAGAAGCGGAAAAAATTCTTGGCAATGCGTTTATACTTATTATAATAATAGCAATTGTAATATCAACGGCGGGCCTGGTTTTACTGGAGCCTATGTTGATCATGCTGGGAGCAGATCCGAATGTATTGCCATATGCGCGGGATTTCACACAAATTATATTACTCGGCAGTGTATTTATGTTTACTGGGTTTGGGTTAAATAATATCATTCGTGCCGAAGGCAGTCCGAGGATTGCCATGGTGACGATGATTATTTCGGCTTTATTAAACACGGTGCTGAATCCCTTGTTTATCTTTGTATTTCATTTAGGAATACGCGGTTCGGCACTGGCAACAGTACTATCACAGGCGGTTTCGGCTTTATGGGTGCTAGGCCATTTCCTGGGTCCAAAAAGTTATCTGAAGCTTTATAAATCAAATTTTTTTATAAGTAAAAAGATTGTTATAAATATCTTTAAGATGGGTTCTTCTGCTTTTTTCATGCAGATTGCAGCCAGTGTTGTCGCCGGCTTATTCAATTACACACTGCTGTTTTATGGCGGGCAGATGGCAATTGCGGCAATGGGTATTATTAATCGGATGTCCATGCTAATCCTGATGCCTATCTTTGGCATAAGTCAGGGCGCACAGCCGATCATAGGGTATAATTACGGGGCCAAAAACTACAATCGCGTAAAAGAGGCCATTAAAAAGGGAGTTATTGCTGCTACGGCCATCTCGGTAGTAGGATTTGTTATTATTCAGGTTTTCGATACGCAAATCATGCGTCTGTTTACTACGGAGCCCGCCTTAATAATGCTTGGTGCTACAGGGCTTAAAGTTTTTCTGAGTATGCTGCCGATTATCGGCTTTCAGATTATGGGGGCTACCTTTTTCCAGGCAATAGGGAAGCCGGTCCAGGCCCTTTTATTAAGTATGTCCAGGCAATTGCTGATATTGATACCGATGCTGTTAGTATTGCCCCGTTTTATTGGCTTGACGGGGGTATGGCTTTCAGGTCCCATCGCTGATATAGGCTCAACAATCTTGACGGGAATATTGCTTTTCGTGGAATTAAGACGGTTCAATGAGGTAAAGTAACTTGATCAAAGCTTTAACTGAATGTAAACCTGTTCACTCTGGTAGTTTAAGGGTAAATTGTTTATAATATGGGGGAGAGCATTGCCAATAAAAATTAAAGGAAGGTGCATCAACATGCCGGTAATTACGATTGAGGCAGGAAAAACCACTAAGGATCAAAAGAAAGCTTTAATTGAGGATATCACGAAAATAGGTAGTAAGATATTAGGGATTCCTGAACAAGCCTTTGTAGTTCTCCTTAAAGAAAATGAATATGACAACATTGGCACCGGTGGAAAAATGTTAAGCGAGCTAATTGTTGAAAGAGGCGGTAAGTAAACTCGGCGTTTGAAATTCCACTCATGCGCTAAAGTGGGAAGAAACGGAGTGCAAGATGAACATCCAGATAGTCGGCACAAAAAAGTGTCAGCAGACCCAGAAAGCCGAACGTTATTTTAAAGAACGGGCCATCCGATACCAGTTTGTTGACTTAACAATGCGTGGGCTCAGTAAAGGGGAGTTGTCCAAAACTAAAACAGCCATCGGGCTAATGAACCTGATTGATACAGAGGGCAAGGAGTATGCCAAACGCAATTTAAAATATATGGTTCACGATGTGGAAGAAATGCTGTTAGCCCACCCGCTGTTATTAAAAACTCCTGTTGTGAGGAACGGATTCCTAGCTACGGTCGGCTACTGTCCTGAGATTTGGCGCGGATGGAGTTAACTTGTAGTATGCGTGCGTTATCTAAAAGTTTTGTATTTTCAAGAAAGATGATGAATACTTTTATAAGATTGATATTTAAGCAGGATTCGGCCCTTTGCTTGTGGTATTATAACAGCCAGAAAGCGGGGGGTTTTTGTGTGGGCTACAAAGTTAATCATAGCAGTACTAACTAGCATCGTCGCCGTCTGGCTGACGAGAAAAGCGTGGTTTCTGACACATCCCGAGAAAGAATTGGATAGATTGGAAAGTAGTTTGATGCATGGCTTACGCCAGGCACAACCTGGTCGTAGGCTAATGACGGATTGGGTTGAACTATGTGCTATGATCAAGTGTAGTGTGAGGGAAGAAAAACCTGCCTTGATTTACCGTGGCACGGAAGTGCTGAAACTGTTTGTGGGTGAATTTTTCCGACACGATTTCCATAACCCTAAACTAACCGCCGCTATTTATCGGGATCTTGCTTTCCTTTATGCTGCCCTGTATAGTCAACATCAGGAGCGGGCGGTGGATATTATTATAGCCCTTCGGGTGGCGGCTCGCGAAGTGGCGGATAAAAACGAAGCTGTTTTCGGTGATATTGTGCGTCAGTTTACGCTCTATGGCTTATTGGCCTTGCGTGAACGCCAAGCTTATTTTATTACTGCCCAAATTCTCGACCAACTGTTTCTGTTGATCTCCAAGTGTGCAGGGGACGGGAAGACGTCACAGTTGAGCATTCTTTTAGAGGCAATTGCGAGTATCGGCCAGGGTGCTGTAAAACGTCGGGATAGCGGATTGATCAGGGAAACGCTGGCCCGTCTCTTGCGTTTGCAGGAAACGCTGGGGCGAAAAATACATGAACCTATATATGTAATGTTACTCAAGAGTGTACGCTTAGGATCTGTGGAGATCGTGGACCTTGTATTGGAGGCCAGTTTTAATGTGCTGATGACGGAACATGAAGATGATGCCCGACAGACATTAAAGATATGGTCGGAAGCTGCACAATCCTCACTGGTAAGACACGATGATCAATTTGTTCAAAAAATGATTTTGCAATTGACGCGGGTTGTGGAAGAACAACTACCAACAGCGACGCTTGCCAAAATCACGTTAGACGAAATCTTTGCAATCATTTTTCAGGCCATACCTAAAAGGGAGTTTGCGGAACATGTCATATTTTTGCTACCCGTTTTAGAACTAGGTTGTTACTGCATGCAGAGGGAACTAAAATGTCCGGTCAATGTCGACGCATTGGAAAACTATCGATTAATATTGAAACATATCTTAGATAAGCTATTATATGCGGGTATGATGGTAACAAGGAATGGTCAGATAACCACGGGAGCTTGGGTTACGGGTATATATCAGCATTGGATTGGACTGCCGGACAAGATATATGGTAAAGATGCCATCTTGAAGTTTATTCACTTATGGTTACTGTATTGGTCCAATAACCAGCTTCGTTCCGCCAAAAAACAGGGCGGTATCCCTATAGCTATGTTTGAACAACCGGCTTTAACGCCAGAGGATATTGCTAAATTCCCAAATTTAGGTATTCGACAGACATAAGAAAATAGGCGGTTTTGTTGATTTCAGATGGGGCTATTTTCCCAAGATAACGGTTAGTTGTCGGTGTTAGTTCGAGGAACTAACACCGAAAGAATCTTTTTTCACATAAATGTATTTTGTATATAAAAATCTATTTACATCTTACAATCATATGCGCTATAATTAAATTGATCAAAACACTTTTTTCAAAAGGGTTGATTCCGCTTCGATAACGACGGAATCGGCTCTTTTTTTTTGCTATGAATAGACTTATTTTCTCGCAAAATCCCGGAGAAGGCGAATATATTAAATATTTCCACGACGGTTATTGATTTTTTGAGAGTTTGGGGAAATTTAAGGTTAATGAAGGTAAGGATTTACAGGAGATTTGCGCGATATTGGAGGATATACTAAACAAAAAGAAAGGAGGCGAATTAAATGGTTGTCGCCATTGCGGTAATTTGTTTGTTTCTGCTGGTGCTTTTTGTTTTGATAGTAGATGTGGAAGCATTGTGGGGCTTAGAAGATGAAAATCGTATAAAGGACCGCGAGATGACTGAGGAAATAATTCAAGCATTGCGCGATACCAAAATTCTAAAGAAATACGAGACCATTAATGAAGATATATTACAGCCTTATGCAAGACGATTATGGAAAACAGATTGTCCAGCAGAGCAGATACAGATCGGCATGGAAGTTGCCGATGCCGTAACAGAGCATACGGAAATCGTAGAAATTGACCCAGTATTGCACAGACGTAGTCAATTCACCCTTATTGTCAACAAGAAGCTTTGTTGAGTTTATAGGTGGGACGATTATTACTTAAAAATTAAGAACCTGTTCAGCATGATAAACATACAATGTATCAAAATGGTTATAAGGAAGGGATTCTATGTTATATCGTGTAACATGGGGACAATACAATCCTGATACATTGTATATGCGACTGCTTAGGCTGCGAGGTCAGCGTATCATTGTGGTCAATGCCGAAACATCCTATGCCGGTCAATTAGTTGAGGTACTGCCAGATCATATCCGCATGAACAACGAGCTCCAGCCAAATGTTGAAATATTCATTCCGCTAATGCAAATAGTTACGGTTCTCGAACCGGCGGTTACCGCACTCTCCGTTCAGCAAATGAAGTCTTTGGTGTGCGGGTGGATGTATCTGGGACGGCGATTGTTTGAACTTAAAGGTCAAATGGTGGGGTTTGAATTAGCTGGAACTGTGGATCAAGGGAGTATTACCTGCGGTCGGATATTGGATGTGGCCTGTGATTATGTACTGATTGAAGGTGGAGTGGCCGACAACGTAACCTATAATGCAATTATCCCGTTGCACCAGATTGAATCAGTACAGGTGGGCGGGTGTCCTGAAGTGGGTGCACCAATTCCTGCGCAGGCTCTCGGTGTAAGGAAACAAAAATAAGCAAGAGAAGCAGCCTGTTTATGGTTGCTTCTCTTGCTTATTTTTGTTTATATTTTGGGTCTTGACGGTTAAAAAACGTTAGAGTCGTCACAACAAAAAAAAGTCCGACCTGAGTCAGACTTCGTAATGTACGTTATATGGTTGCGGGGGCAGGACTTGAACCTGCGACCTTCGGGTTATGAGCCCGACGAGCTGCCAACTGCTCCACCCCGCGGCGACATATATAAGTATACCTCTTACTGCGTGCAATTGTCAAGGAATAATTAATGTAAATTTATGGGTTCTAACAATTAAAGTTTATGGTTAAAATACCGATACATATAGAGAAACATTATTTTCTAAGGGGGTATAAAGATGTTTGATGAAGCGCAGGTTAAACTGCTGCAGCAACGGCAGAAGATAAAGATGTTTTATGGAACACCAGCACAAATCACGGAAATAGTAAATCAATGGATAGAAAAAACACCAGTACATGTTTTAGACCAGAAGATTGAGGTTATAGAGCATGCAGTACTTATTTCAGTACTGTATATAAGTACTGTGAAACCCACCGCTGCGGCAACTCAACAATCATTGCCAAATACCAAAGGACAACAGCCTGTACTTAATAGGGGAGCTATCAAAGCTGCTTATGAACAGGGTTAATGCACACATATAGTTATTTATAGTTCAGGGTTAAATAAATACTATGGGAAGTACTTATCGTACATATATGACAAGTTAAAGGAGTTGCACGACGTGGAACTCCTTTTTTTGGTATAAGATTGTATTTAGGGCCTGTGCTATAATCATGGTAAGCATCGGCGATTTAGGGGAGAATAGGTTAAAGGAATGTTGTGAAGTAAAGCGAAGGTGAGCTTTAGGTGCGTTATTTCCCATGGAGAATTATTGGCCTAATCATATTTTTCTATGTTGCAGATATAGGTAAATTATTCGGGCCGGATAACTTTCAGTACCCTAATTGGATTAGTATAGGTAATAGTATTAACGGAGAGGAGAATAGTACACCGTTAAAACCGATTATAGTGGACCATGTATCCGATGATAGCGTATCGAGAAATCCACTGCTATTATGGACACCGATAGATGGAGCTATATATTATGAATTGGAATTTTTGAACGAACTACCGGAAAACCCTAATGGGACCCAACTTTCTCAGTACAGTGTATGGTCTACGAGGGAAATTTATAAAAATGGTTATATCGCCGATTTGTCGTGGGCTAAACCAGGCGCGCTGTTTTGGCGGGTTAGAGCACTGGATAACCGCGGGTTACCGCTAGGCGTATATTCAGATGCACGGCAGGTTGTTGTTGGCAATAGCAAAACAGATACGTTAAGGCCTTTTCTGACTGTTACCTTTAACCTAAACGGCATGGCTACGCCCCTGTTTCCTGTATATGCATGGATACCTGTTCCCGGGGCTGTCAGGTATGAAGTGGAGGTTTGCAGCCAAAGTCCCGAAAACCCCAATGGGATCAAGCCTTCAAAAAGTCGAATCTGGTGCGGCGAAGGTACTGGTTACGACTTGTATGATAATACGCCGCGTAATAAATCGGGAACTTATTACTGGCGGGTACGCGGCTTAGATAAGGACGGTAATCCGGTAGGAGTATACTCGAATGCTGGCAAATATGAAGTCGACATGACAAAACCCGCTTACTCTGCCTGTTTTGGAGATAGTATCACCCATGGCGGAGGAGCAATATCGTATTCCCCTTCGGATTGGGAATATGATTTTGAAACATATCTCCGTTTTCCAACAGTTAATCTGGGCCGCAGCGGCGATACGATTAATTCGATGACCGAGAGATTTAAAAGTGATGTATTACCTTTCCGTCCAAAGTATTTAATTATTCTTGGTGGTACTAATAGTATTCGTGGCGGAACAAGCGGTTTTGAGGTTATACGGGAATTGACACGCTTACGTAACATGTGTGAGAAACAGGATATTCGTCCTATATTCCTGACATTGCCGCCAATTAATCCGGAAGCTATCGAACGAGTTTTTGGCGAAAAGACCGACCCAAAATGGCGGGGAGAAATGGATATCGTTAATCATTTCATTAGGCAACAAAAATACTATATTGATATTGCGCCTTATTTAAGTGACAGTGAGGGAAATATCCCCGAATATTATGCGATTGATGGATTACATCCTGATATTTCGGGTAAAAAGATGATTGCAAGACTCATTAACGAAAACTGGAACCGAGTCACGCGGTAAAAAGATTTTAGATAGTGGGTTTGGTTTTTTTGAGTTAATTGATTCTAAAAAAGAGGATTTTGTCATGATTTTGAAGAAATTCCAACAAGATACATTTAGGAGGGGTGCTTTTGGCAACTAAGGTGGTGAAGAAAATCTATATAGGCAAAAAATATCAATGGCTGTTTATCATGATCCTGATATGTTCTCTTCCGGTTATAGCTCTAGCCGAGGAGCAGGAAATAACACCGTTTACGGTCGAACATCAACTCGGGGATGATATACAAGCAAAAGTTAACTTACATTATGGCAGCCGTGGAGAAGATGTAAAACTAATCCAAAATTACTTACTTAGGAACGGTTTTCTACGGGATAAGGTTGACGGACTATTTGGCAGATTAACCTTACAGGCAGTTAAAGACTTTCAACAGTTTATGGGATTGCCGGTCGACGGAGTGGTGGGTGGACGTACTTTTGAAGCGTTAAAAGCGTACAAGCCCGCAGTAAGTGCCAAACAAGCAGGCGATATTGCGCCAACCAGGGCGGAACTAATTAATGATTCTCCTGCGGTTGCCAGGCGAAAAATGATCAATGATACATTGTCAAGAGGAGCGGTTGTCCGTACAGATAAATCACAGAAAATAATTACCAGTAAAAAAACTACGGACATAAAGAATCGCTATACTGAAATAAATTCGGAAGAACTATGGCAACCGGTTTTCAAAGCTGGAAAGAACCAGGAAATCGGTGAAGCTGATGTGAAAAATATCGTAAATATACCTGACCAATGGCGGCCCATTCGCCTGGAAGCTACAGCTTATACTAGGTATGATGCAGGCTGTACAGATTATACATATCGCGGCAACTATCTGCAGCATGGGCTTGTTGCCGTAGACCCAACGGTCATACCACTTGGTACAAGGATGTTTGTGCCTGGGTATGGTTTTGCTGTTGCCGATGATATAGGGGGTGCAATTAAAGGACATAAAGTAGATTTGTCAATGGACACACTAGCCGAAGCTTTTGCTTTCGGGCGTAGATTAATTACCGCATATATTATTGACTGGTCGTTAATACATTAAAAGGAACAAAATGATATAATAAAAATCCTTTCGATTACTCGAAAGGATTTTTTGGTGCCGGAGGTCGGACTCGAACCGACACGGCCTTGCGACCGGCAGATTTTGAGTCTGCTGTGTCTGCCATTCCACCACTCCGGCATTATGTTGTTGACAAAGAATATCTTAACAAAAATAATGCGTTAAGTCAATAGCGTTTTAGTGTTTTAAAAATATTGTTGTGTTTTAGCTTATTTATAACGCCAGCTACAGCAAGATTTGGTAAAATCGCTGCTGCGTGGTATAATATTAAAACTATCAGAAAAGCGAGGGATAATTTTGAAAAAAGCGATCATTGAGATGGACAAAGGTAAGGTTGTAATTGAGCTATTTGAGCAGGCTGCGCCAAAAACTGTGGCCAATTTTGAGAAATTGATTAACGAAGGATTCTATGACGGAATTTCATTTCATCGCGTAATTAAAGGATTTATGGCTCAGGGCGGCTGCCCACATGGTACTGGTACCGGAGGACCCGGTTACTGTATTCCCTGTGAAACAAAAGGAAATCCCCATAAACATGAACGGGGTGCTTTATCAATGGCTCATCGTGGTCCTGATACCGGTGGCAGTCAATTTTTTATCGTTTATCAGCCCCAACCGCATTTAGACGGAGTACATACCGTTTTTGGAAAAGTTATTGAAGGTATGGATGTGGTTGATCAGGTTAAACAGGGTGATACTATGAAGAAAGTAACTGTGGTGGAAGAATAAATATAAACAAGGAAATCCCGCGCAAAGCGCGGGATTTCCTTGTTTATATAAGGCTCGTATGTTCCTCTCCACTCCTAACCGCATACAATGTAGAAGACCTAATATTATCTTTGGAGGGGAAATATGTGCGGATATTGCGTAAAAAAAAGTCAAAGCTTAATCAAAGCCTCAAAAAAACTTTACAGGACTGGTTAAGCAAAGTAATTATTCCAGAGACGGACGGCAAGCACAAAGCTCGTTTGCAGAAAAAAGCAAAAGTACATTTCCACGGTGTAGAAGGGGAGACTGCTAGAGCGAAGGGACACAAAGAACCATTTGCTTTCAGTACCGGTAAACCGATTGCAACCGAAGAGGGACATGTTCATGTATACAGCGGGGAAATTATAGCCGATGATAAAATGGTACATCGTATTGAAGGTACTACAGGTCCTGCTATTGAAGAGGGGGATTATCATTACCATAAGGCTACGGGCTACACAACACTAGATGATCAACATCTCCATAAGTATGCTGCCAAAACATCATCCGTAATGCATAAAGCAAAACGTCGCCAGCAGCCTCTTGTAAGACGGTATGCCACCGCTATAACCCCCTTGGTGGGGCAGGCCGCGTTGCCTGTAGAAAAAGAATAGCTTTTTGAACACCACGACGCTAAGACGCCAAGGGTTACTTTTTAACAAAACGCTTCATACATTTGTCCCTTCGCGCTCTCCGCGTCTCCGCGGTTTAAAAAACTTATATTTTATATTCCAATTAAAAAGATAACATCGCAGGATGTTATCTTTTTATGTGCAGATAATAATTGTAATTATCCGCATGTGTTGCTATAATATATACCATACGGGGGTATGGTATGAGAGGAGTGCTGTAATGCAGAGAGATGAACATGCAAAGAAGGAGTTAGCGACCCGTTTAAACCGCATTGAGGGTCAGGTACGTGGTATTCAAAAAATGATTGAGGAAGATCGATACTGTATAGATGTATTGACTCAAATTAGCGCAGCCCGGGCGGCGTTGGATAAACTGGCATTACAGATACTGAAAAGCCATGCAAGGGGCTGTGTGGTAGATGCTTTTCACCGTGACCGGGGTGATGAGGCGATCGACGAACTAATAGATGTATTGGATAAGTTCTTAAAGTAGAGGAGGCGAAGATATGCAAAATGATCGCAAAGCTGTATTGAAAATAAGCGGAATGAGCTGTGCCGCCTGTGCTAACCGTATCGAAAAAATGCTCAATAAAATGCCGGGCGTGGTTGCGGCGGGTGTTAATTTTGCGACGGAAAGCGCTAACGTAGAATATCAAGCGCCGTTGACCATAGATGAAATGGTCGAAAGAATAAGGGGTGCCGGGTTTGACGTAGTGCAGGAAAAGATTGAACTGAAAATCGGTGGTATGAGCTGTGCAGCTTGCTCGGCTCGCATTGAAAAGAAGTTAAATAATACGCCTGGGATATATAAAGCCGCTGTGAACTTAGCCAGCGAAAAGGCTGTTATTCACTATAGTGCTGCTACAATAGGCCCGGCGGAGCTGAAAAGGGTCATTGAAAATATGGGCTTTCAAGCTCATAACGTGGCGGTGAGCCAGGAGATTGACCGGGAAAAGGTGGCCCGGCAGGCGGAAATAAAACGGCAGCGTTCTTGGCTGATCATATCCGCCGGCTTATCGGTTCCCTTTTTTTGGGTGATTGGTTGCGAAATAATGGGGTATCATTGCTTCATTGTGACGGTGAAACCC
>Ga0074193_1001748_pt1 | contig 23827 bp, 21 predicted proteins | sample EPASupsiteHSE605_FD_64523 | JGI IMG/M metagenome (GOLD analysis project Ga0074193, IMG submission 64523) | Bioremediated contaminated groundwater from EPA Superfund site, New Mexico - Sample HSE6-05 | ecosystem: Environmental > Aquatic > Deep subsurface > Groundwater > Contaminated ... | reverse complement strand
GCACAGGTGCGTGGTGCTCTGGCTAAATGCGGCCTGACTGCCGAACACATAGGAAGTCAGATGAAAGTGCTCAGCGGTGGTGAAAATGCAAAGGTAAGGTTATGCAAGCTTATGCTTCGAAATATGAATTTATTGGTTCTTGATGAGCCGACAAATCATCTTGACGCGAATGCCAAGGAAGCACTGAAAACTGCGTTGTCAGAGTTTCGGGGCACATTGCTGTTAGTGAGTCATGAGCCTGAATTTTATCAGGATATCGTATCAGGTATCTGGAATCTAGAGGAATGGACAACAAAAATTGTGTGAAGACAATCAGATAATGCAATGAAAAAGGGCCCATTTTAAGCACAAAATACCTTTTGATCGGATGATTGTTTATTCTCGCGCAACTGGTTGTTCTCCGATAGTAATCCACCCAACTGCTGTTGCAGGTCTTCATTTTCCGCCAAAAGGGCATCAACCTCGGCAAAGTGTCCGATCAACCCCCGAGTTCCCCTTAGCATTGAAGTAAATTGATCCTGAACCGGGGTCAGGCTATCCCGGATTGCCTTTTCTACTACCGTAAGATTGGCTCTTTCCGGTGCAGTCATCCGCATCATAATCAAAATAACCACCACGGTAATAAATGTTACCAGGACGGATCGAGAAAGCCATCGAGGCACGATTTATCCACCCTCTCTCAGGCAAACTTTCGCGGAGAAATAAGTACTCGCTTCAACACCTCAATATTTTCCAAAACCTTACCGGTACCCAAGGCCACTGCCGAAAGAGCATCTTCCGCAATATGCACCGGCATGCCGGTTTCCTGACTAACCAATATATCCAGCCTCTTGAGTAAAGAACCGCCCCCGGCCATGACGATGCCTCGATCAATAATGTCCGCCGCCAATTCCGGCGGGGTTCTTTCCAGGCAGATCTTAATGCCATCAATAATTTGATTAACTGGATCCGCCAAAGATTTTTGGATCTCTTCCGAAGTTACCTGAACTGTCTTCGGTAATCCGGATACTAAATCTCGTCCACGCACATTATTATTGATTTTTTCACCATCCCAGATTGCTGATCCTATTTGAATTTTGATCTCTTCAGCGGTACGTTCCCCAATCAGCAGGTTATAGTATCTTTTTAAATGCTGAATAATGGCATCGTCCATTTCATCTCCGCCCACCCGGATAGACTTACTGTTCACAATCCCGCCCAGTGAAATTACCGCAACCTCCGTAGTGCCTCCCCCAATATCCACAATCATGTTCCCAGTAGGTTCATGCACCGGGAGGCCGGCCCCAATAGCCGCGGCCATCGGTTCTTCAATTAAATATGCTTCTTTGGCACCGGCCTGCAGTGCCGCCTCTCTAACCGCCCGTTCTTCTACTGCCGTCACCCCTGAAGGCACACTAATAATCACCCGGGGTCGGGCTAAAAAACTCTGGCGTTTTAATACCTTGGAAATAAAATGACGTAACATAGCTTGAGTGGTATCAAAATCAGCAATGACCCCATCTTTCATCGGACGAATAGCAATGATATTGCCAGGGGTCCGGCCGATCATATCTTTAGCTTCTTCACCTACTGCTAGAACCTGCCCGGTATCCCGCTGAATGGCAACTACCGAGGGTTCCCGTAGAACAATCCCTTTTCCTTTCAAGTGAACCAGAGTATTAGCGGTACCCAAATCTATCCCTAGATCTTTTGAAAAAAGCATATTCATAATGTCCCTTGCCCCTTCCTAACTTTATTTTTACAGGAATTGTTATTGGATCAGTGATGTCGCCCTAGAAAAACTGACTCTAATTCCCACTTATGTTATACCAAGGCCTTTTGCTTCAAGCTTACAAATCGAGTATCTCCAATCACCACATGATCCAATACTTCGATTCCCACCAATTTGCCAACCTCCATTAATCTAAGGGTGACTTCAATATCTTCACGGCTGGGAGTTGGATCCCCACTAGGATGATTATGAACCAGGATTAAACTAGCCGCACTTCTGCTGATGGCAGTTTTAAATAATTCCCGAGGATGAACAATTGAAGAATTTAAACTCCCAACCGAAATCATTTCTACACTAATTACTTGATTTTTGGTGTTTAAGCAGAGCACTCGAAAGTGTTCGCGATCCAAAAAACGCATCTCTTCCATAACTAGATGAGCCGCGTCCTCAGGACACTTAATGACCGGACGCGCCTCTGGACTCATGGATATCAAGCGTTTTCCCAACTCAATAGCGGCCTTTATTTGGGCCACTTTGGCCAGGCCAATACCTTTATGTTGTTCTAAATCTTCTGGAGTAGCTTCCGCTAAATAGCGCAGTCCGCCGGGATGGGACAGTAGTTGCGCTGCCAATTCTAAGACGGTATATTCTCGGGTACCGGTACGAAGTAAAATAGCTAAAAGCTCCGTATTCGATAACGAAGCTGCACCCAAAGCACTTATCCGTTCCCTTGGTCGACTATCCGCGGGCATACTTTTTATGGTATAATGATATTCAGTATCTTTTAACATATCTTCCGGATTCCTCCGAATTTAGACAGGCCGGTTCCAAACCTGATGTACCTCCAACCCCGCCTGTTTTAACATTCCCACGGTCCGGGCAACTGGTAAACCAACCACGTTGAAGTAACAACCTTCAATTTTTTCCACCAGCGTAGCCCCTTTTTCTTGTATTCCGTAGGCCCCCGCTTTATCTAAGGGTTCGCCGGTCTGTACATAGGCAATAATTTCGTCCCTAGAAAGCAGTCGAAACTGGACCCGGGTGGTCTCGACACCACTTAAAACCTGTCCATTTTCAACATCGATTACAGCCAATCCGGTTAAAACCCGATGGATCCGATTACTAAGGCGCGACAACATTAGGACTGCTTGTTCCGGGGAATCCGGTTTTCCTAGGACTTCTTCGTCGATTACGACGACCGTATCCGCACCGATCACTAAACCAGATGATAACGTGTCCGCCACTGCTCGGGCCTTCCGCAAGGCTAAAGCCTCAATTTGTTCCTCAAGATTTTGATCTGGTATAAAAGTCTCCTCGATCTCCGCTACTTGCACCCGGAAATCCAAACCCATTTTCTTTAATAATTCTGCTCTGCGAGGTGAAGCTGAAGCCAGGACAATTTGCATGATTTGTTTTACCTCACCTAAATCAAAATAACTACTTTGTTACCAAAGTCCTGGTTCTAGTATAATTCGGTTCAAAAATTCGATGCGTAGGAATTTGATAAAATTATAATTTGCGATAAACTAAGTAAGCTAAGATAAATCCTACTACCGTAAGAATATTTAACCTAAGCACAAATCCAAATGTCATAGAGAAAACCTGCAAATCTAAAGTAGTTGGCGGCAAACCTACGACCTCAGTCTGGTTAAATAGGGCCAAAGCCGGCCAGACCCGGACTAAGACTATCCCAAGCCAGCTGCCAATGATCCCGCCAATAATGAGCAGGATGACAAGTACCCAAGCACCTTTGTCAGCGTACCCCTTCAAGAAACTACCCCCCGACCCACATAATTATACCGACCCCAAATATAAATAACGTCTCCCTGGTAGAAGACGTTCTTTTACCACTATGTTAATTCACCGTTTTTGGGTACCCAGGTGGAAACTTAGTATCTCCAGATTAACTGAAAGATCAACATTCCGGATTACCACATCTTCCGGAACCATTAGTACTCGAGGCGAAAAATTTAGAATCGCCTTTAATCCGGTTTTGACCATTGAATCCGCTACATCCTGAGCCACCTCCGCTGGAACTGCAATGATACCAATTACCGCTCCAGTGGCTGCCACTATTTCAGAGAGCCGGTTAACATTCAATATTTCGTGGGGGTCCAATTTCTGACCAACTCGCTGAGGATCGCTATCGAAAATACCGACAATGATAAAACCCCGCTCGGCAAATCCACCGTACATAGCCAAAGCGGAACCGAGCTTGCCAGCTCCCACGATAACCGCCGGCCACTGAGTAGTCAATCCTAAAATTTTCATTAAATAACCATATAATTCATTAACGTTATAACCAACTCCGCGGGTACCAAACTCTCCAAAATAAGCTAAATCCTTACGGACCTGCGCCGAACTCACTCCAACTCCACGCGCAATCTCTCCCGAAGAGATGGTAACCGTACTCTTCCGTCTAATCTGGGCTAAAAATCTTGAGTAAACAGATAGGCGGATAATGGTCGCTTCAGGGATCTTAAGGGTCTTCACCATATTCCTCCCCTAAATTCGATTTTTTTGGAGACTGAATCAAGGTTAAGTTACCATAACCAAGGCCTTCCAAATCCAAAGTTTCCAACCTTCCACTTCTTTGGCTCAATACCGGCACTATAACAATAAATCAATAATTTTATACAGTAAGGCGGATATTACCGCACTTAAGGGAATGGTTAGTACCCAAGCGGATACAATTGAACGCGCCGTTCCCCAACGCACTGCTTTTACACGTTTGGCCGTCCCTACTCCCATTATTGATGATGAAACAACATGGGTAGTACTCACTGGCATTCCTAAATGACTCGCTGCTAAAATAACCAAAGAAGAATTAAGATCCGATGCAAATCCATTTATTGGTTCTAGTTTAAAAATTTTGCCGCCCATGGTCTTAATTATTTTCCAGCCCCCGGCCGCAGTTCCACACGCCATGGCCGTGGCGCAGAGCAGGATAACCCAAAAAGGCACTTTAAATTCTGTAAGAATTCCCGCGCTCACAAAACTCATAGTAATGATGCCCATAGATTTTTGGGCATCATTTGAACCATGCGAAAACGCCATTAAACAGGCGGATAATACCTGAAGTCTACGAAAGATTTCGTTAGTCTTAACTGGAGAACAACGACCGAAAATCATAAACAGTAAGGACATGATCAGATAGCCAAAAACTAAACCCAAGACTGGAGATATCAGTAACACTACTATGATTTTCTCTAGTCCTTGCCAAATTATGGAATCAAAGCCAAATCCAGCTACCGCTGAACCGGTAAGTCCGCCAATCAAAGCATGGGAGGAACTACTAGGTATCCCGGAAAGCCAGGTTATAATATTCCAGATAATGGCTCCCAATAGACCGGCTACCACCACTTCCTGCGTAATATCCTGTGGCGCAACAATACCTTTGCCAATAGTACTCGCTACTGCTGTACCGCTCAAGGCGCCTACGAAATTAAACAGAGCAGCGAGCAGCACTGCCCGTTGTGGGCTTAAAGCCTTAGTCGATACCGAAGTAGCAATTGCGTTGGCTGTATCGTGAAACCCGTTAATATAATCAAAAAGCAGAGCCACAACTATAACTATAATCAGCCAAAGCCATACACTAGACATATTTTAGAGCCACTCCTTTAAGGAGATTAGCTACGTCTTCACAGTGGTCCAGAGCAGTCTCCAGGTGCTCATAGACCTCCTTCCACTTAATAACTTCAATTGGATCAGTGCCAAATTCAAAAAGGTCCGCAACTGCTTTACGGTATCGGTGATCCGCTAGATTCTCTTGATACTTAATATCTTCGCAAAGATCCACCACCTGGGTATAGTTATTTTTCACATCATCAAGAAGTTCAAATCCCTTCTTAATTTCCGCAGTGGCCTTTACTAGAATCCTAACCAATTCCTTGGCGTCTTCAGTGGGGGTTCCGGTCTTATATAACACCATTTTTTCCAAAGTTCCGTGTACATGATCCAAGATTCTATCTAATTCTCGGGCCAGCATATAGATGTCTTCACGATCAAAAGGAGTCACTAAAGTTTGATTTAGCTTTTCCAAGATTGAGCGAATAATTGCATCGCCCACCTGCTCAATAGCGGTTAATTCCTCAAGCCTGGCGGGTAGACTTTCGTACTCCTCTAGGGCATCCCGCAGAATTGATACTCCCTTACATACTGTTTCAGACCCCTCGCGGAAAAGTTCATAGAATTTTCCGTCCCGGGATTTGAGGTTAAATATCAACGGACATTCCTCCTCCTCATTACGAGTAGACCGGCCATTTGAAATCTATCCCCATCACAAATCACCGTAATTATAACATACTTTATTCGGGAGATGTCACCTGTTTGTGATTTTCAATGAGTAAGCGTTCTCTATTTTAGTCAAAATAACCTATTTTTCTCAGTCAGTGAACTTAATAGACCTCTAGCCTCCCCAACCAGATAAAGGGAACCGGTAACACATAACAAGGCTTTTTTACCGCTTTGCTGCCTTTCTCTCACTATCTCAATACCAGCCAACAAGGCCTCAAGTGTTCTTTCCTGAAGTATAATTTTGTCAGTAAATCGCTCGGCTTGATTAGCAACCTCCACCCAATCTCCAGCCCGCGGACCTGGCGGGGCCGTCACGATAATTGCATCCGCTAGAGGAGCAATTTCCTGGATAATTTTACTCCGATCTTTATCCTCTAAAATACCCAGTATTAAAACTATACTGTAATCCGAAAAATCTCTGCCCAAAAAATCCGCTAAACGACGAGCACCGGCTGGATTATGGGCGCCATCCAGCAAAATCAAAGGATTCTGACAAACAATCTCTAAACGGCCCGGCCAGGCAGTATCAGCCAATCCACGAAAAATGTCCTGATTAGATATTGATATTCCCTGTTCCTGTAATACCTCAATGGCTGCGACCGCGGTGGCTGCATTTATTCCCTGATGTTCTCCCAGTAAAGAAATACCCAGCTCTAAATATTCCTGATGTAACCCCTGGATACTAATTAACTGCTGACTCTTACAACCTTCAGCCTGACTACTAGCCGGTTTGGCACGCAGTGCAGTCAGCCTTACCGTTCGAAAAGGAGCTGCTTGCTCATCTCGGATCCTGGGAGAAGGAAAGACTCGTACCACTGAAGATTCCAGTCTGCGGGCTTCTTTCCAAATAACTTCCCAAGCTTCTCCCTCTGCAGCAGTTACCAGGGGGACTCCTCGTTTAATGATCCCAGCCTTAGTATGGGCAATTTCGGCAAGGGTATTACCCAGAATCGCTTCGTGATCCATTGATACGTTAGTAATAATCGAAACCATGGGATCAATCACGTTGGTTGAATCCAAATTACCGCCCATACCTACTTCCAAGACCACCAAGTCCACCCCAGACCCTTTAAAATACTGAAAAGCCAAGGCTGTACTGACCTCAAATTCGGTGGGATGTTCATACCCCTCCATAACCATTTGCTCAATTTGCGGTCGCAGCATACCGATGATTCGGGCCACCTCTTCTTGAGAAATATTCTCTCCATTGACCTGGAACCTTTCGGTGTAGCTTTCCAGATGGGGTGAAGTAAAGAGGCCCACCCTAAATCCAGCGGCTTTTAAAATACTGCTAAGCATAGCGCAAACTGAGCCCTTGCCATTAGTTCCCCCCACATGAACAACCGACAGATTTAATTGAGGATTTCCTAAACCAGCTAAAAGCCTTTCCATTCTGGAAAGGCCCAGGTTTATGCCAAATCTTGTTATTTGCTGAATATAGACCATAGCTTCCTGATAATTCACATTAATTACCTCAAGCTTTTTAATTTTTAATGTTTTAATTTCTGCTGTTAGTAAGTTAACCTTCGGTGGTTCGCAAAACCGCTAACCTACCCTCTAGGGTTTCCTTTTTAACCTGATACTCAGCCAACTTTTCCTTTTCTTTATCTACCACCATAACTGGTGCCTTATCCAAGAAACCTTGATTGCTGAGTTTGCCTTCTAATCGTTTTATTTCTTGTTCTAAACCCGCAACTTCCTTTTCCAAACGGGCAACTTCTTTATTTAGATCCACCAATCCGCTAAGCGGCAGATATACCTCTAGTGAACCGACCATGGCTGTAAGCGCCTGCTTAGGTCGACCCTCCCTTGCCGAGAAGTAACCCACCTTAGAAATAGCGGCCAGATTACGAATATAACCTTCGCCCTGTTTAACCACCTTCAAGGCTTCCTGATCATCACTAACCAGCACTAGTTCAGCTTGACTCCCCGGAGGAAGTTTTAACTCTGCCCGCAGATTACGTACCGCTCGGATAATATCCATTAACAAAGTCATTTCTTGTTCAGCTGATTCCGAAATCTGAGACTCCTTAGAAAGCGGCCAGGAAGAAATCATAATACTTTTATCCTGATGAGGAAGATGCTGGTATATTTCTTCAGTTATAAAAGGCATGAAAGGATGTAATAATTTCAAGGTATTCACTAAAACATGATAGAGAACCTTCTGGGCTTGCTTTCTGGATAATTCAGTCTCCCGTCCATACAGACGCGGCTTCACTAGCTCAATATACCAATCACAATATTCATTCCAAATGAATTCATAAACTTCCCGAGCCGCCTCACCAATATCATAATTATCCAGCAGCCGAGTTACTTCGGCAACGGTCCGATTATAGCGACTCAAGATCCATTGGTCAGCTAGGGCTAGGTTTTCCTGGACCTCTGGTCCAGCCTCTTCCGAAGCCTCCGGAATGAAATCACTTAAGTTAAGCATCACGAAACGAGATGCATTCCAAACCTTATTGGCAAAATTTCTAGTCTGATCCAACTTATCCAAATGAAAACGCACATCATTACCGGGGGTAGTACCCGTAACCAGCATAAAGCGCAGGGTATCGGCTCCATATTTTTCAATTACCTCAATGGGATCGACTCCATTGCCTAAAGATTTACTCATTTTCCGACCCTGGGCATCCATGATTAACCCATGGATCAGTACATCTTTGAAGGGCACTTCCTTCCTAAAAGCTATTCCGCTAAAAATCATTCGGGCTACCCAGAAAAAAATAATGTCTCGACCGGTTACCAGCACCGTGGTGGGATAAAAGTACTCTAATTCGGGAGTCTCTTTTGGCCAGCCCAGAGTAGAAAAGGGCCATAATCCCGAGCTAAACCAGGTATCCAGAACATCTGGATCCTGCTTTAAATTTTCTCCGCCACATTGACCACAACCGGCTGGCGCCTGTCTCTGACAAATAATCTCTCCACAGTCTTGACAGTACCAAACTGGAATTCGATGACCCCACCACAATTGACGAGAAATACACCAATCGCGGATATTCTCCAACCAATTCAAATAGGTTTTAGCGAACCGTTCCGGCACGAAACGAGTATGTCCTTCTGTTATCGCTGCCATAGCCGGCTCCGCCAGCGGTTTCATCTTCACAAACCACTGTTTCGATACCAATGGTTCCACCACTGAATCACAGCGATAACATTGGCCCACCGCATGATGGTGATCCTCTTTTTTTAATAATAACTCTAATTTATCCAGATCCTGAACCACCTGTTCACGACAGACATACCGGTCCAGCTCTGCATAACGACCGGCCTTATCGGTCATTCGGGCATCTTTGCCAATTACCACGACCTGGGGTAGATTATGCCGCATCCCCATTTCAAAATCATTAGGGTCGTGCGCTGGAGTTATCTTTACCGCTCCAGTACCAAACTTCGGATCCACATATTCGTCAGCAATAATCGGAATTTCCCGCCACATCAAGGGCAAGATAACCGTTTTACCAATTAGATGTTGGTATCGGACATCTTCTGGATTAACCGCTACCGCGGTATCCCCTAGCATAGTTTCTGGTCTGGTGGTTGCTACGACAATCTGTTCCCGACTATCCTTAATTGGGTAGCGGAGATACCAAAGGTTACCGTCCCGCTCGTTATGCTCTACCTCAATATCCGAAATCGTGGTCTGACACTTTGGACACCAGTTGATGATATAGTCCCCCTGGTAAATCAGACCCCGTTGATACAGTTCTACGAAAACCTCCTGAACCGCATCAGAGCATCCCTCATCCATAGTGAAACGTTCTCGTGACCAATCGCAGGAAGAACCTAATAGACGAAGCTGATTGGTTATTTTGCTTCCATACTGGTGTTTCCATTCCCAAACCCGTTCTAGGAACTTTTCCCGTCCTAGATCATGTTTACTCAGCCCTTCCGTTGCTAACTGCTCCTCAACCCGAGCCTGGGTAGCAATTCCGGCATGATCCGTTCCCGGCAGCCACAAGGCATTATAACCCTGCATTCTTCGCCAGCGGGTAAGGATATCCTGTAGGGTGTTATCCAGAGCATGACCTAAATGCAGAGAACCGGTAACATTAGGTGGAGGCATCACAATACAAAATGGAGGCCGACTGGAATCTACCTCTGCTCGAAAATACTGATTATCCATCCAAAATCGATACCATTTATCCTCAACTTCTTTGGGATCAAATACTGTTGAAAGATTGGGCTCATTCATGGCAGTTCCTCCTTGATAAACGCATTAAAAATAAAATAAAAATAAAATAAAAATAAAATGACTCCTTATCCTCAAAGGACGAAAGGAGTCAAACTTCCGTGGTACCACCTTTGTTCACATCGCCACCATTAGTAACAATGCACTCTCATCTGCGCAGTAACGAGCGCCACCGAAGAAACCTGCCGAGCTCAATAACAGTATTGGACTAGGGTCGGTCTCCCTACTCAGGGGTGACTTTCACTCCTATTAACCCAAGAAATCTTGCAGCCAGGGATTTCTCTCTCTTAGGGTCTGAAGCAGCTACTCTCCCCTTCTTAGCATTTAACCAATATTTCTATATTATTATCCATGTTTGTATATCCTCTTCTCTGTAATATGAATTTTACTGATAGAAAAGCGCCTTGTCAATGCACACCTCTGCATTTAAATCTACGCTTTATTAAGTAGCGAGATTGTCCTCGCAGAACAAATTCTATATTTAAGCAGCAGATCTAGCCACACGACGTTCCGGAGCTAGTCCTCGACCCAAGGCTCCTCCAATTATCCCTGCCAAAATACTCACTGCCAATCCAGTTACCGCCTCTAACCAGAAGGCAGAAAGCAATCCTCCGTATAAACGGAAAATCATGATGGCCAACCCATAACCTAGTCCAACCCAAAGCCCGGTTTGCCAGCCTTTCCGGTTAACCTTCCAACCGGCAACTATTCCTCCAAATAATGGACTGACCACCTTGTTCAACATTAAGTAGGTTGAAAGATAATAAACCGATCCAGGGGTAAATGCAACGTATAAGGCAGCGGCTCCTAAAACTGCAATGGTTATGGACAAAGCAATTACCCATCCCCAGGCTACTGCCGGCCAATAAATCCCCTTTAATAAGGTCCAATCGGCCTGCCTCAACCGGCTAAATTGGCTTCCTATCGGTCTCTGACCAATCAAACGGGAGGGAGAAAACCGCAATTGCTTCCGATTCTTTTTTGACTTGGCCCACCCCGGTAAATCCGTCCTTACCCTTTCCAACCTAGGATCCGCCTGTTTTTCCGTCTCAATGTTACTAAATTTTGGTCTTCTTGCAATTTTACTAGACTCAAGACTCTCTAAAACACTGATCCCTCGCTGAAAAACTGATTCTCTTTTGGTTAATTTTTTTAAAGATTCTTTCCACCGGCCTTGACTCTCTAGAGAAACATCGGCTTCCCCAACGTCTTCCAAACCTATTGATCTAGGTAACCCATCAATCTCTTTTACTAAACTAAACTCAGCTTGAGCATGATAAATTGGCGTACTAACCTCCGATTTACTCGAACTGGAATCTGACTGAACAAATTTCTTTGCGATTGGTGACCAAACCAATCCCAGATGTTCTTTTCTCTTTATTCCCCTTGACCTGATCACAAAAAATCCTCCCCTCATAATTATCTCCAGCTTCCATTGTCATTACCATATTATGCCACAATTTCAGCTGGTAGAATGATTTTTTAGGAGAGAATAGTATTTATACCATCAATTGGGTTAGGATCACCACTTAAACCCCTATGTTCGGTTTTAATTAACTGAAAAATTACTCTAACAGCCTCTGAATCTTATCGCTAAGTTCCTCAACCCCGGTCCCATTTAGGGCCGAAAAAACTATTAAAGGAACTTCAGTTCCTATCTCAAGGGTTGTACGAATAACTTTTAAATGCCGTGCCCACTGACCCCGAGAAATCTTGTCCGCTTTGGTGGCTACTAAAATCGTGGGCAAGTTGAAATACTGAAACCACTGGTACATCTGAATATCGTCTGCAGACGGCGGATGCCGTAAATCCACCAACTGAATTACCCCTCGTAAGGGTTCGCGATTTTTCAGGTAGCCCTCTATCAGCTTCTGCCATTCATTCCGCATACTTTTGGAAACTCGGGCAAACCCGTATCCGGGTAAATCCACCCAATACCAACAATCATTAATCCGGTAAAAGTTTAATAACCGGGTTTTGCCTGGCGTACCACTAGTCCTGGCCAGTGCACGACGGTTTAGCAGTTTGTTGATTAAGGAAGATTTCCCTACATTAGAGCGACCAATTAAGGCTAACTCCGGCAAATTATCCTTAGGACACTGAGCTGTTTTGGCTGCACTCAATACGAATTCAGCAGAATGTATCTTCATTTTTTAACAATCCTTTCTATCATTAAGATAGAACCAACAAGGGCTGCTTCCCTAAGAAGCAACCCCTATCTTCTACTACTCAAAAATCATCCCCTTGCCCCTTAGGCTGATGTGTTCGGTGGTACTACCACTATTTTTTCAATTGGTGAATCGCTTAAGGGATCGAGGGGGTTCTGCCTAATTTAGATCGTCCTGCTGACCCTGATGCTGCATGACTGGCATTTCAGACACGACCTCGTTATCATTAGACAGATCTGGATAAGCATCATCCAGCACCACGTTAAAGTCTTCTTCCCTTTCCAGCACCTGGGCCTCTTCACCCAGAGACATATCTACCAAAGCATGCTGCAGGACCTGGTCCATGTGATCTGCTAACACAAAGTCTATCTTCCGACGCACATTACTGGGAATGTCCTCTAGATCCTTTTCATTATCCCTTGGTAAAATTATGGTCTGAATACCGGCACGATGTGCGGCTAGTACCTTTTCTTTTAATCCTCCGATAGGTAATACCCGACCGCGAAGAGTTATTTCCCCGGTCATAGCTACGTCCTTACGTACCAACCGATTACATAACGCTGAGGCTAGAGCCGTTGCCATGGTAATTCCGGCCGAAGGTCCATCTTTAGGAATTGCTCCTTCCGGCACATGAATATGAATGTCATACTTTTCATGAAAGTCTTCCTCAATACCGAGCTCCTTAGCTCGAGATCGCACGTAACTAAACCCAGCCTGAGCCGATTCGCGCATAACTTCGCCGAGTTTCCCGGTCAAGGTCAAATTGCCTTTCCCTTTAAGAATGGCGACTTCGATAGTGAGTACATCTCCGCCCACTTCGGTCCAAGCCAAACCGGTAACGGCTCCTATCTGATCTTCCTTTTCCGCATTTCCATAACGATATCGAGGTATACCCAGATACGTTTCTAAATTTTGAGTATTTATTTTAATCTTTTTTTCTTTATCCCGCACAATTTCTCGCGCTGACTTCCGACATATCGAAGCTATTTCCCGTTCCATATTTCGAACCCCGGCCTCCCGGGTATACTCCCGAATAATCTTCCGGATCGCGTTTTCCGAAATCTGCAGCTGAGTCAAATCAATCCCATGCTCTTTAATTTGTTTAGGCAAAAGATAATTTATGGCGATTTGATATTTCTCTTCTTCGGTATAACCGGCAATCTGGATTACTTCCATCCGATCGAGTAAAGCCCGGGGTATATTATGCTGCCCGTTAGCCGTGGTTATAAACATTACTTTAGATAAATCAAAAGGAGCTTCAATGTAGTGATCACTAAAAGTACAGTTTTGTTCTGGATCGAGAACCTCTAATAGGGCTGAGGACGGATCTCCTCTAAAATCCATACTCATCTTATCAATCTCATCCAGCAAGTAAACCGGGTTCCGTGAACCAACCTGGCGCATACCCTGGATAACCCGGCCCGGCATTGCTCCTACATACGTTCGCCTATGTCCCCTAATTTCCGCCTCATCCCGTACACCACCAAGAGACATCCGCACAAATTTACGTTCCAAGGCCCGAGCTACTGACTTACCTAAAGAAGTTTTTCCTACTCCCGGGGGACCCACTAAACATAATATCGGCCCCTTCATCTTATTGGCTAATTGCCTGATAGCCAGGTATTCTAAAATTCTTTCTTTAGGCTTTTTGAGTCCATAGTGATCCTCATCTAAAATTTTTTCGGCCAAATCTAAATCCAAGCGATCTTCTGTCTCAATATTCCAAGGCAAAGCTAACAACCAATCTAAATAATTCCTAACCACCACGGCTTCAGCCACCATGGGCGGCATCTTCTCTAATCGATCTAGTTCTTTTAGAGCCTTTTCTTCTACTTCCTTAGGAAAACCAGCTTTATTAATCCGATCACGAAGTTCTTCAACTTCAGCGGTTCGCTCATCTTTATCCCCAAGTTCCTTTTGAATCGCCTTCATTTGTTCCCGGAGATAGTATTCTTTTTGAGTTTTCTCCATTTGCTTACGTACGCGAATATTAATCTTCCGCTCTAATTCCAGAATCTCCATTTCTTTAGCGAGGATATTACAAAGTGCTTCCATTCGTTCTTTAACGGAAATAGCCTCCAAAATAGTTTGTTTGTCGCCAATTCGTAAGGCTAAATGCGAAGAAATAATATCTGCCAACCGTCCGGGATCTTCTACCGAAACCACGGATACTACTGTCTCCGGGGGAATCTTTTTACTAATCTTAACGTACTGTTCAAACTGATAAACTAGACTACGCATTAGCGCCTCTATTTCAGAACTCTTTTCCCATTTTTCGGTGAACTGTTCAAATTCCACCTTCATATACGGTTCCTTTTGTAAAAAGTGAAGTACTCGAGCACGGGATAATCCTTCCACTAGAACTCGGATCGTCCCTCCCGGTAATTTTAAAAGCTGTTTGATCTCAGCAATTGTACCCACTTGATAGATGTCCTCTTCTAGTGGTTCATCCGTCTGGGCCTCTTTCTGGGTTACCAGCAATATCTCTCGATTTTGCAGCATTGCTTCTTCAATAGCTTTAACTGACTTCTCTCTACCTACATCCAGGTGAATCACCATGTATGGAAAAACGAGAATACCCCGTAGAGGCAGAAGAGGCAGTTCACGAATCCTGATTTGATCGGTCTTGTCAATCACTCCGGACACCTCCCCTGAATAATAAACTTAATTGATTCTTATCTTTTTACTAACGTTAATATTGTACTCTGAAAGCTAGTTTACCGCAACCTGAGTAATATCAAGCACCATAAGCCTTATTATCATAATTTGCTGCAAAATGGTTATAAAAATACACGACTCTCCTAACTTGGAGAATCGTGTATTGGCTCTAGTAACTTTATTAGACACTAAATGTTGAAGCAGTTGGGGTTATTATCTCTAACCCGGGTTTTCGAAGTTCTACTACTGTAACTGCCGGTGGATTTATCACCGCAGTTTGTAATACCTCATCCAGGCTATCTACCGGAATAACCTCAATCCCTTCTAAATTACGAAACATTTCCTGCCAATTTTCTCTGGGAATTAATACTTTTTTTACCCCCGCCTGACGCGCTGCTTCAACCTTGGCCACTACCCCGCCGATTGGTCTTACTTCACCACGAACCGACACTTCTCCGGTCATGGCAATACGGTTATCCACGGGAAGATTCAAAATAGCCGAAAAAACAGCAGTGGCAATGGTAACCCCAGCTGAAGGTCCGTCAATCGGCACTCCTCCGGGAAAATTAATATGAATATCGTAATCCCTAGGATCGACCCGAGCATATCGCCTTAGTACCGTAAGTACGTTCTCCACTGATCCCCTGGCTAGACTCTTACGTCGCATAGTATGACCGATACCAGGTATTTCCTCCTCTTCAATCACCCCGGTCACAGTAATTTTACCTCGAGTACTAACTGCCGGTATTGCTGATGCTTCTACCTCGATTAAAGTTCCTAGATTAGGACCAAAGACGGCAAGCCCATTGACCATCCCAATCTGCGGTTGGAGGGGTATTTTTTTATCTGATCGAGGTGTATATTGACCACTATTAACTACCCATTCCACCTCTTCAACCTGTATTTTTCTGCTGCCCCGGGTCAAGGCCAATCCGGCGGCGATCTGAACTATGTTAACCGCTTCTCTGCCATTGGTAGCATATTTCTTTACTACCTGAAGAGCGTCTTCACCCAAAATAAAACTTATTTTCTGAGCTGCATTGGCGGCAATGGTCCCGATTTCTTGAGGAAGCAAAGATCTAAAATATACCTCCAAACACCTTGAACGAATGGCTGGGGGAAGATCGCTAGGCATCCTTGTGGTAGCCCCGACCATTCGAAAATCAGCTGGCAAGCCATTTTGAAAAATATCGTGAATATGAGCGGGTATATTGGTATCCTCCGCGCTATAATACGCACTTTCCAAAAAAACCTTTCGATCTTCAAGCACTTTCAGCAATTTATTCAGCTGGATAGGGTGCAGTTCTCCGATTTCATCTATAAACAACATCCCACCGTGGGCCTTTGTAACTGCTCCCGATTTAGGCTGCGGTATACCCGCCATACCCATGGGTCCGGCACCCTGATAAATTGGGTCATGCACCGATCCGATTAAGGGATCCGCTATTCCTCTTTCATCAAAACGGGCCGTGGTAGCATCCAATTCTATAAACCGGGCTCCTTCCAAAAAAGGCGAATAAGGATTATTCTTGGCCTCCTCTAATACTACCCTAGCTGCCGCGGTTTTACCTATTCCGGGCGGTCCGTAAATAATAATATGTTGCGGATTAGGCCCACAAAGGGCTGCCCGCAAAGCCTTAAGCCCTTCATCCTGACCGATAATCTCTTCAAAACAGGTCGGACGTGTCCTTTCAGACAACGGTTCCGTTAATGAAATCTGTCTGAGACGCTGCAATTTATCCATTTCCTTTTGGGATTCCCGGCACACCGCTTGACGATTCCCCTGCTGTAGTTTTAAAAGATTCCAAAAATAGAGTCCGATAATAATCCCAAAAAAAACTTGAATAAATAACAAAAGTCCGCCAATTCCACTAATAAATTCACCCATATCGTCAACCCCTCTCACTAATGCTATTATTACCTGTCCGGGTGACGAATAATCATTTTATGAAGACTTCCTTAAAAATAAGAAACAGCAGGCTCATTTAAGCCTGCTGTCTATTTAAAACTTCTTAAACATTATTTATACCCTTTTAAACTAAGCAGATTCTTCCTTTTTCTTCTTCCTCTCCATAGTAACCAAAAGGGGATCTTCTTTGCGTAAAACTACATCCTTGGTGATTACACACTTAGTAACATCTCCCCGCGACGGGATTTCGTACATTACATCCAGCATGATATCCTCAAAAATGGCCCTTAATCCTCGGGCGCCAGTATTGCGCTTAATCGCCTCTTTAGAAATCGATGCCAATCCTTCTTCTTTAAATTCAAGAGTTACCCCATCCAATTCGAAAAGCTTCTGGTATTGTTTGACCAACGCATTTTTAGGTTCCGTAAGAATCCGAATCAAAGCTTCCTCATCTAGGGCATCTAGAGTAACAATTATGGGCATCCGCCCGACAAACTCCGGAATCAATCCGTATTTTAACAAATCAATCGGCATAATGTTTTCCAGAATTTCACCAATTTTCTTTTCACTCTTAATCCGAATTTCGGCCCCAAAGCCAAGAGATTTATTGCCGATCCGATTTTGAATAAGTTTATCTACTCCATCAAATGCTCCACCACAGATAAAGAGGATGTTCGTCGTATCCAACTGGATAAACTCCTGATGCGGATGTTTTCTCCCCCCTTGAGGAGGCACACTAGCAATGGTACCCTCTAGAATCTTTAAAAGAGCCTGTTGTACACCCTCACCGGATACATCCCGGGTAATGGACGGATTTTCCGATTTTCGGGCTATCTTGTCAATTTCATCAATATATACAATTCCTTTTTCCGCTTTTTCAACATCATAATCTGCTGCCTGAATCAACTTTAAAAGAATGTTTTCTACATCTTCTCCTACATATCCAGCTTCGGTCAAAGAGGTAGCATCAGCGATAGCAAAAGGTACATTTAAAATTTTAGCCAAAGTCTGCGCCAACAACGTTTTACCACTGCCGGTAGGTCCTAACATGACGATGTTGCTCTTTTGCAGTTCTACATCATCAATCTTCATCCCAATATTAATTCGCTTATAATGATTGTAAACAGCGACCGACAGAGCTTTCTTGGCCTTTTCCTGACCGATAACATACTGGTCCAAAATTTCCTTGATTTCTTTAGGTTTGGGAATGTCACCTAGTTCAAAACCAACTTCTTCGTTCAGTTCTTCCTCGATAATTTCATTGCAGAGCTCTATACATTCATCACAAATATATACTCCGGGTCCGGCTACTAATTTTTTAACTTGGTCCTGGAGTTTTCCACAAAAGGAACATTTGAGTTGGCCCTTTTCGTCTCCAAATTTATACATGTTATCACCTCTTGCCCTAAACTCTTTTTCGAGTTCCGGCCTCCATCACCTCATCAATTATACCATACATCTGAGCTTCTTTCGCGGTCATGAAAAAATCTCTTTCTGTATCCGATTGAATGCGGCTTAAAGGTTGACCAGTTCTCTCTGACAAAATTATATTCAACTTTTCCCGCATCTGTATAATACGGCGCGCATGAATTTCAATGTCCGTCGCCTGTCCTTGAGCCCCACCTGAAGGTTGGTGAATCAAGATCTCGCTGTTTGGAAGAGAAAAACGCTTGCCCTTGGTCCCAGCTGCCAACAAAAATGCACCCATGCTAGCCGAAAGACCTACACAAATAGTGGAAACATCGGGTCGAATATACTGCATGGTATCAAAGATAGCCATTCCCGCTGTAATAGAGCCGCCAGGTGAATTGATATAAAGGTGAATATCCTTATCTGGATCCTCGGCTTCTAAGAAGAGAAGTTGAGCGGTAACCAGATTCGCAACCTGATCATCAATAGCACTGCCTAAAAAAACTATTCGATCCTTAAGTAGCCGGGAATAAATATCATAGGCTCTTTCCCCGCGACTTGTCTGTTCAACTACCATCGGAACAAGATACGACATTGATTGGTACACCACCTTTTCTAAAAACAAAACTTATATTACACACTACATACTATGGAAACTGGGTGTAAAATATTTCTCTTTATTACTCAATGGTTGGGGAAACAATCTTAACCTGTTCAAACAAAAAGCTAATTACTTTGTCCAGGAGTATTTCCTTCTTAAAAGATTCCCCTAAATTGGCAACAGAATCACTAACATCCTCGCGTTTCATCCCGTATTCTTCACTAGTTTTAGTTATTCGTTCTTCGACATCTTCGTCACTTACCGTGATGTTCTCTGCTTTAGCTATAGCCTCTAAAACCATAGTGGTTTTGGCCCACTTTTCCGCCTGTGGTTTCAAATAGTCAATAAATTCCCCCATGGATTTACCGGTCATCTCTAAATATTGCTCCAAAGTTGTTCCCTGGATACTCATTTGCTGGGAAAACTTAGTAACCATTTCTTTTAACCGTGCTTCTTTCATTGGTTCTGGGACATCCACTTCTACCGGACCCACAATTTTTTCAACTACCTTTTCCCGTAGATCCTCTTTAGCCGCTTTAGCTGCCTTTTCCTTAAGGTTGTTAATAATCTCTTGCTTCAATTCATCAAGGTTCTCAAATTCACTAACATCTTTGGCAAACTCGTCGTCAATAAGAGGATATTCTCTTTTCTTTATCCCTTTAATCTTTACTTTAAAAGTACATGGTTTACCCGCCAAATCCGGCTGAGGATATTCCTCAGGGAAAACCACCTCAACTTCTTTTTCTTCGTCAATTTGCAAGCCCAATAACTGTTCTTCAAACCCTGGAATAAAAGTTTTTGAACCAACTTCTAGAGAATAATCGGTTGCGGTTCCACCTTCAAAAGCGACCCCGTCAAGATAGCCGGTAAAGTCCATCAGCACGATATGTCCGTTTTCTATTGTGCCTGATTCTACATTTTCCAGCCTAGCCATCTGCTTTTGATAATTCTCTAGTATTTCTTGAGCATCCTCAGCTTTTGGTTCCTTGGGGATCTCATCCTCTATCTCAATACCTTTGAAAGCCGGCACTTCTATATCCGGAATAATGGATACAGTGGCCTTGTAAATCAAAGGAAGTCCACGATCTATTTGAACCACTTCTACCTTCGGATCACCGACTGTTTCTAAAGCCGCGTCCTTAATGATTTCTGCAAAGGTCTGATTAAGTAAAATATCCAAAGCTTCTTCATAAAGAGCTTCCCGCCCCACCTGACTCTCCAAAATTGGACGAGGTACTTTGCCCTTACGGAAACCCGGAATAGTAATCTTTTTAACCATTTTCCGATAGGATTGCTCCAGAGCTTCATCAACCCGCTGTTCCTCAACTTCGACCTCTAATGTTACGAGATTAGTTTGTATCTTTTCCACACTAAACTTCATTTATTCTGCTCCTCCTTGCTCTACTCAACCCAAACCATGATTTCCCAAACATGGGGGGCCGGTTAACTTTACCATATTATTTTTTCCATTACCAGCTTCAAAAATAACTTTAATACTGCATAAAACATTATACCTCGGCAAATTGTCAACGGCCGAGGCAAATAATATTAGTATAAATTAAGAAATGGAGCGGAAAACGGGATTCGAACCCGCGACCCTCGCCTTGGCAAGGCGATGCTCTACCACTGAGCTATTTCCGCATACAAATATAATGGTGCGGGAGAAGGGATTTGAACCCCCACGGTTTCCCGCCAGATCCTAAGTCTGGTGCGTCTGCCAGTTCCGCCACTCCCGCAATAACAATAATAAAGTTCTTACCAGACCTCCAGAAGTTAATTAAGAAATACTATATTAAATACTATATTTCCCTTTTACTCTAGGTCCAGTCTGGAGGAACCAATCTTTTGCGAGTCTTAATTTACCACACCCATACGATCTATGTCAAGTGATAAATGCGTGATAGAAAATATTTATAATGGGAAAAATGAAATTGGAGGTGTAACAATGAACGAAGAGTATTGCCTAACCAAAATTGTGGATCCCAGTCTGAGTGATGCTCTCTTGGCCCTTAGTGTAGCCCAAAACCGATTGGATATTGCCGATAGAAATGAACTCATCGATGCAGCCATCTTTGATTTATCTGCGGCAGAATTTAAAATAAGAGCAGTTTTAAGTAGAGCTAGAGGAACTATTCCTCACAAACAGTAAAATTAGGGCTTTAAGCTATCTATCATTGCCATAATAATTACTAAGGAACCACGCAAAACGCGCGGTTCCTATTAAATAATTGGTGAGCCATCCGCGACTCGGACGCGGGACACCCTGATTAAAAGTCAGGTGCTCTACCGACTGAGCTAATGGCCCATAAAATCTAAATTGGCTGGGGCGGCTGGACTCGAACCAACGGATGCGGGAGTCAAAGTCCCGTGCCTTACCGACTTGGCTACGCCCCAACGAATTATTATTTACAATACCCAAGGCCAAATTATAAAGGAATGGAAGGTTTATGTCAAGGCCTTAAATTACCTAAAAATCCATTTCTATCAACAAAACAACTTAAATCGCAAAAATTAATAAACAGCTTTCATATTATTATCCGTTTAAAAAATAATATACCCTCCAACCTGGTAACATTGTTTACATTAACAAAAATTATAACCATAAAAACCGGTAGAATGATCATAATAGTTGTTTTCGATTGTCCATTCCATCCTAATTCCAACTCCTTTTAATTCGGCTGCTCGGTGTATCTCCAATACCAGATCTAATAATTCCTCCGGACTCATTTTCAACATTTCGTAGTTTAAATAAAATTCATAACAAGGTATAAAAATATTACCGATCATTTCAAATTCAGTAACTAATAACATGCCAAATAAACCAAGTCCTAAACCCGTTGAAGACCTGAAAATTGTAATTCCTTTTTTCCCAAGGCAATCATCCGGCGCATATCCCATTGTATCTAGGTGCTGATAGATTGTCATCGGTAACCGCTCCTTTAAACTCAAATCCTCATAACCATGTTTAAGCCTATAATATTCTATTTTACAAAGAGAAAAGCGGTACTTTTTAAGAATTAATACCGCTATAATTTTTTATCTGGTAAATAAAAAGCTTCACAAGAAACAAAAAACCCGCAATCGCTTGCGAGTCTTGATCTTCATATGGCGCGCCCGGTAGGGCTCGAACCTACGACCTGCGGATTCGAAGTCCGTCACTCTATCCAACTGAGCTACGGGCGCATTATTTAAGTTTTGGTTTAGTTTAACCTGCCGTTAAACCTGCCGTTCTGCATTCTGAATTTTACCACACTCTAAAAAGCCTTGTCAAACCAGAAAATTATTCAGCAAGACCTATTGTTTCCTACTCCTGATATAAGTGATAATAGCTGGCAGCAGGGAAACAATGATTATTCCCAGAATTACAAAGGTAAAATTATTTTTGACTGTTGGTATATTACCAAAAAAATATCCGCCGAATATAAAAGCCGATACCCACGCGATTGCCCCAATAAGGTTATATACTATAAATCTAAAAAAGCCCATTTCCCCAACCCCGGCCACGAAAGGAGCAAAAGTACGCAATATCGGTAAAAATCTAGATATTATAATGGCCTTACCCCCGTACTTTTCATAAAATGCATGTGTTTTATCGAGGTATTCTTTTTTTATGATCCGAGAACTTTTCATACCCTCCACTTTATGTCCTATTATTTTGCCGATAAAGTAATTTGAGGTGTTACCGATAAATGCTGCAACGATCAGCAGTATCAGTGCCAATTTAACATTTACTGCACCCGAAGCCCCTAAAGCACCGATTACAAATAGTAAAGAGTCTCCTGGCAGAAACGGGGTAACCACTAATCCGGTTTCGCAGAATATAATCAAGAAAAGAATTAAATAAGTCCAGACTCCATAATTCTGAATTATTTCAATCAGGTGTTTATCCACATGAATAATAAAATCAATTAATCCAGTTATTACTTCCATAAATACTCCTAAATTCTATTAAATTCTATTATTCATTCTAGGCCATAAAAAGATCCTTTTCAACATCCCAAAATGGGTATCAAAAAGGATTTCTTATAGCCAAATATGACATTTCATCTGTAATTAAAAATGGGGTGGATGATGGGGCTTGAACCCACGGCCCCCAGAGCCACAATCTGGTGCTCTAGCCTACTGAGCTACACCCACCACAATAATTATCCTGACAATATAGCTCCTGCAAAAGTTATCCTAGCAGATCTCTCCGTTAAAGTCAAGGTGTGATAACCGCCTACGGTGGCATTTAAGTCTATCCGCCTTATAATTAATAAGCATCTATTTCACAATGCCAATAATGATTTATACACTTTAAGGAAAATGTCAAACAATACTAGAAAAACTTAGTATTTGGGAGAATATAGTTGGTTTTTTCGAAAAAAACGATATAAACCCCAATTCACAGACATTGCTAAAATGGAGACAATATGGTAATGTTTCCAATGAGCTTTATGTTCTTGCCCCTAAGTAAAAAGATCCAATTAGGGAGGTTGAACCACTATCATGCATGTGTATATACAGGAAGAGATTTCTGAACAAATCGAGCAGGTAAGGACAAAATTAAACGATCTCGGAATGAAACATTCCCTTCTTTCCAATGAGCTTTTGGATTTAAGCGGAAAATTAGATGAATTGATTGTTGAATTTCATCGCGTTTCTCTGAAGCGAGATCAGTTAGTTAAAAATATAAATTAAAGTTGAGTTTTATTCTGCCTTAAGATACCGGGGTAATCGTTAATAAGTCCCAATGGTAGATAACCACCAGATAAGTCCAATCTAAAATCGCCAATAGGTAAGGAAATAATAATAACCAAAATAAAAAATCCTGGTTACTCCAGGATAATTAAGCTTCGTTATAAATTGGCGTCCCGGGATGGATTCGAACCCCCGACCCACG
>Ga0074193_1001747_pt1 | contig 23841 bp, 21 predicted proteins | sample EPASupsiteHSE605_FD_64523 | JGI IMG/M metagenome (GOLD analysis project Ga0074193, IMG submission 64523) | Bioremediated contaminated groundwater from EPA Superfund site, New Mexico - Sample HSE6-05 | ecosystem: Environmental > Aquatic > Deep subsurface > Groundwater > Contaminated ... | reverse complement strand
TCTGGCAGGCTGAGAGGAAGTAATCAAACTTCGACCCTTACACCTGATTTGGGTAATGCCAACGTAGGAAGTAACTGATTGCGAGTTTCGCGGGAAGTGCCTATCTGGCGCCTCCCGCATTTTGTTTGTGTTCGTGGGAAAGAGGTTTGCTTTGGAAGAAAAAACTAAAACCGGCGTGTTTTCAAACGGGCTCATCTGGTTTGGCGCGGCGGTGTCCATCGCGGAGATTCTGACAGGCACATTTATTGCCCCCTTAGGATTCCGCAGAGGGCTTTCGGCTATCCTCATCGGTCACGTCATCGGCTGCACGCTTTTGTACTTCGCCGGGCTCATAGGGGCGTATACCGAAAAAAGCGCGATGGAGACAGTCAAGCTCTCCTTCGGGCAGAAGGGTTCGCTTATTTTCTCGATGATGAACATTGTCCAGCTTGTCGGCTGGACGGCGATAATGATTGTAAGCGGGGCTGCGGCCGCTGGGGGCGCCGCAAATCTTGGCGGTAACTGGGTCTGGTGCCTAATTATCGGTGCGCTGATAGCACTTTGGATAATGGCGGGACCGAAAAATCTTGTCAAGCTAAATACGGCGGCAATGCTCGGGCTTTTTGTGCTGACGGTCATACTCAGCGTCGTCATATTCAAAGGAAACATGACGGCCTCAGCCGGCGGGGGACTGTCCTTCGGCGCGGCAGTCGAGCTTTCCGCCGCGATGCCGCTTTCATGGCTGCCGCTTATTTCGGATTATACGAGGACGGCGAAGAAAAAAAAGACGGCGACGCTAGTGAGTGCCGGCGTATATTTCCTCGCGAGCAGCTGGATGTATGTTATCGGTTTGGGGGCGGCGATTTTTACGGGAGAGAGCGACATTGCAAAAATCATGGTTACGGCGGGTCTCGGCATTGCGGGACTTCTAATTATAGTCTTTTCGACAGTCACGACGACCTATCTGGACGCATTTTCCGCAGGCGTCAGTTCCGTGAGCGTTTCGGGTAGTATAAACGAGAAGCATGCCGGAGTCGCCGTCTGCGTGATCGGTACGGCGCTTGCAATTTTTGCGTCGGTTTCAGGATTTGAAGCCTTCCTTTACTTTATCGGCTCGGCCTTCGCGCCGATGGCGGCGATACTGATAACGGACTATTTCATTCTTAAAAAGGACAACTCCGCAAGTCCGTTTAATTTTACCAATCTGGTTCTGTGGGTAATCGGTTTTGCAATTTATCGAGCGGCAATGAGCCTTGACCTTGCCGTCGGCTATACGCTGCCCGTTATGATATGTGTTTCTATACTCTGCGTAATCGCGGATAGAATATTTGGAGGAAAGAAAAATGCTCGGTAAATATCTTGAAAACGTGAGAGAGAAAAGTCCTCTCATCCACAACATCACAAATTATGTAACAGTGAACGATTGCGCGAATATTCTGATTGCCTGCGGCGCTTCGCCCATCATGTCCGATGACTGCGGCGAGGTCGAGGAGATAACGACGATCTGCGGTGGGCTGAACATCAATATCGGAACGCTGAACAAGGAAACGATACCCGCTATGTTCCTTGCCGGGAAAAAGGCGAATGAGCTGCATCATCCGGTAATTCTTGACCCTGTAGGCGCGGGTGCCTCCGCCCTGCGTACACAGACGGCAAAAAAACTGCTGGACGAGGTGAAATTTGCAGTTATACGCGGGAACATCTCGGAAATAAAGACCCTTTCCGCGGGATCCGGCTCGACCAAGGGAGTGGACGCCGACATTGCCGACATGGTGACCAAGGAAACGCTTTCGAGCGTCGTCACCTTCGCAAAGGAGTTTTCAAGAACTACGGGCGCCGTAATCGCGATTACGGGCGCGACAGACATCGTTGCGGACGCTTCATCGGCCTATGTAATAACTAACGGTCATCCCATGATGGCACGCATCACGGGCAGCGGCTGTATGCTGACGGCGATGACGGCGGCGTATATTACGGCGAACCCCGAGAACATTCTGGAGGCGACGGCGGCGGCAGTCTGCGCGATGGGGCTCTGCGGCGAAAAGGCTTTTGAGACGACGGCGCGTGAGCACGCGGGCAATTCGAGCTTCCGCAATTATCTTATCGACAAGGTTTACAGGCTGGATTCCGAAGAGCTCGACAGGGGCGCAAGATATAAGGTGCTGTAAGGGCTGAAGGGACATATGGTTTTGAAAGACTTTGATAAAAAGGCGCTGGTGCTCTACGCAGTGACGGACAGGGCATGGCTTGCCGGAAGGACGCTCGCGCACGATATTGAGGAAGCGCTAAGGGGCGGTGCAACGATGATTCAGCTCCGTGAAAAAGAGCTTTGTTGTGAGGATTTCCTTGCGGAGGCCTTTGAAATTAAAGCGCTTTGCGAAAACTACGGCGTGCCGTTTATAATAAACGACAGCATGGAAGTTGCGCTTGCCTGCGACGCTGACGGCATTCACGTCGGGCAGTCGGACATGGAGGCGCTGAAGGTGCGCGAAAGACTCGGACATGGGAAGATCGTCGGCGTTTCCGCACAGACCGTGGAACAAGCGCTTCTCGCGGAAAAAAGCGGGGCGGACTATCTCGGCGTGGGGGCGGTATTCACGACCTCGACCAAGAAGAATGCCGATTTCGTGCCGTACGATACGCTCAAAGCAATATGCGCTGCGGTTTCGATACCCGTCGTCGCAATCGGCGGAATTTACGCGCATAATATAGAGAGTCTTTCCGGTTCGGGCATTGACGGGGTTGCGCTGGTATCCTCTGTTTTCGCGGAAAAAGACATAAAAGCGGCGGCGGAGAGAATGCGCGAGCTTTCCGAAAGAACAATAAATGCGAGGCGTTAAAATGAAAAAGGTGCTTACTATAGCGGGCTCGGACTGCAGCGGCGGAGCGGGGATACAGGCGGATATCAAGACGATAACCGTCCACAAAATGTACGCGATGAGTGCGATTACGGCGCTGACAGCGCAGAATACGACGGGCGTTTACGGTATCATGGAGGCAAGCCCCGAATTTGTCGCGCAGCAGCTCGACTGCATTTTTTCTGACATTAGTCCCGACGCCGTAAAAATCGGTATGGTTTCAAGCTCCGCCATAATAAATATTATCGCGGACAAACTCATGGAGTATAAAGCCGAAAACATTGTTGTCGACCCTGTTATGGTCTCGACGAGCGGCAGCCGCCTCCTTTCTGATGACGCAATGGCGGCGCTTCTGACCAGGCTTCTGCCGCTCGGAACGGTGATAACTCCTAATATCCCTGAGGCGGAGGCTCTCTGCGGCTTTGAGATTACGGACAGGGACGGTATGCTTAGGGCCGCGGAGAAGATTGCCGAAAGCGTTCCGGGCGCGATACTTATCAAGGGCGGTCATCTTGAAGGTGACGCAAGCGACCTTCTGTTTTCGGACGGCAGGGCTCTCTGGTTCGAAGAGGAGAAGGTGGAAAACCCGAACACTCACGGTACGGGCTGCACGCTGTCGTCCGCCATTGCCTGCAATCTCGCGGCAGGCCTAAGCCTTGAAAAGAGCGTGGAGAGAGCGAAGAGCTTTATTACGGGAGCGCTGAAGGCGGAGTTAGACCTCGGCAAAGGCTCGGGCCCGCTCGACCATACCTACGCAATCTGAGCTTCGAGGGAGCTGCAAAATATCGCTTGCTTAAAGAAATGGCGTATGTTAGACTATTTTCGCATAGCTTTAGGTCTGTACGGCAGTTCAGACTTGAACCTGATGAAACCTAAGAAAAAGGAAACTGATAAATGGGCAACTCATATCCGTTTGATTTGATGACCTTACCGTACGACTATTCCGGACTGGAACCGTATATCGGCAAAACCACTCTGGAATTCCACCACGACAAGCACCACCAAACCTATGTGTCGAACCTCAACACGGCGCTTGCGGGGTCGAGGGAGCTCCAAAAAAAGAGCCTTGAAGAAATCCTCGGCAATCCTGATAAGCTTCCGGAAGATATTGCGGCAGCCGTCATGAATAACGGAGGGGGAGTTTACAATCACAATTTCTACTTCGAGGAATTAACCGCTCCGGAAACGACCTCGCCCTCCAGAAAATTTGAGGATGCCACTACTGTGGCTTTCGGATCGTTTGAAAACTTTCTTGCAGAATTCAGAAAAGCGGCTCTTGCGCAGTTCGGATCCGGCTGGGCGTGGCTTATTATCGACGCTAACACGAAGCTCGGGATAGTTCGCACCGCGAACCAGGAGACACCGCTCAAAGACGGGCTGAGACCCATTCTCACAATCGACGTCTGGGAGCACGCGTATTATCTTGACTATCAGAACCGCAGGGCGGATTATATTGACGCCTTCATCAAAATAATCAATTGGGACGTTGTTTCCAAGCGTTTCGCGAAAAGTGTTTTTTCGAGCTTTAACCAGGCAATCAATCTTGAGGAAGCGCAATGACGGAATAAAAGTGCGCAACTGACAGCTGCGCACTTTACTGCATATAGTACATTGGAAACGAAACGGAGGAGCTTATGGCAGTAATCGAGCTTGAGCACTTTTCCAAGGAATACGGCAAATTTCTGGCGGTCGACGACCTCAATATTTCTATTGAAAAGGGCGAGATAGTTGGTTTCGTCGGCAAGAACGGAGCGGGAAAAAGCACGACTATACGCTCAATCGTGAATATGATCTTCCCGACAAACGGCAAAATCACAATTGACGGTATGGACTCAGTCGGGGATGCAAAGAAAATCAAGCACCTCCTGAGCTATCTGCCGTCGGATTCGGCTTACTACGAGAATGTGACCAGCGAGGAGCTGTTTAAGCTATGTCTCAGATTCTCGAGCGAAAGCCTTGAAAGAGCGGAGGAACTCGCAAAGTTTTTTGAGCTTGACGCAAAGAAGAAAATATCGGAGCTGAGCCTCGGAAACCGCAAAAAAGTTTCAATTATTCAGGCGCTTCTCAAAAACACCGATATTATCGTCATGGACGAACCGACGAGCGGGCTCGACCCGCTTATGCAAAGCAAGTTTTTCGAGCTTGTGATGAAGGAAAAGGAAAAGGGCGCGACGATTTTCCTTTCAAGCCACAATCTCAGCGAAATCGAAAAATACTGCGACAAGGTTATTATCATAAAGGACGGTAAAATCGTCGATTACCTCGACATGCGGAACGTGAAGATAAAGCACGCGCAGATTGTTTCGTACACCACGAAGGACGGGGAAGCAAAGACCTTTGAGTTTTCGGGCGAAATGAACGACCTTATCGCCGAACTCGGGAAGCTCGACCTCGAAAGCCTCGAAATCCGGACCAATACGGTCGAGGAAGAATTCATAAAATATTATAAGGAGGACGGAACAAATGAGTAAATTCAATTTTTCATCCTCTTTGAAGCTCACGGGCTTCGACCTGCGAAACAACAGAAAGCAGATTATTGGCTGGAGCATCGCCATTTTTTCCATCATGTTCATGTACATGATTTTGTTTCCCTCCATGCAGGATATGGCGAAAATAAAAATGGAAGCCATGCCCAAGGAGTTCCTGCAGCTTTTTGATATGGAAAACATGAACGAGCTTGCCAATTTCACGGGCTATTTCGGGATGGTGTTTAACCTCATACTCATAGCGATGAGCATTTTTGCGGCGACCTTTGCGGCAAACCTTATATACCGCGAGGAAAAATCAAAGACGATAGAGTTTCTCTATTCGCTCGAGGTAAGCCGCGCGGAGATTTATGTTTCAAAGCTCATTACCGCGTTTCTCGCCTGCCTTGCGGTGCTTTTGTCCGCCACCCTGTCAACCGCCGTCTGCGGCTTCATTAATGGCGGGGAGACCTTTGTTTTCGCCGATTTTCTGCAAATCGTCAAGGTGTCGGGGTTTACCGTTTTCTTCTTTATGGCGGTATCGCTGATGTTGGCGGGCTTAACGGCGAAGGTCGGCGTCGCGGGAGTCGGAAGCATGGTCGTTTTGTTCAGTTATCTTCTCGGCTACCTTTCCAAGCTCCTTGAAACAAAAGCCGAATGGCTTGCGTACTGCAGTCCCTTTGAGCTTTTTAGTCCGCAGAAGGCGCTTGCGCTTGAAAACCATACGATGACCGAGCTGGGCGTTTATTTTGGTATTACGGCAGTTTTCCTCATCGTCGGCGGAATGGTATATAAGCGGCGCGACTTCAACATCTGAAAACATGAAAAGAACGGCGTCCTATAAGGGCGCCGTTCTTTTACGTTCAGCTCCGTTTTGCCTCGAAGCCGATATCGTCCAATGCGGCAATCGCGGTTTTAACGGCATTTTCGTCCCCGTCGACTTTGACGGTTTTGTCACCGAGAGAGACAGAAAAACTGAGTTTTGCGCTGGTTAAAGCGTTTGTAATGCGTTTTACGCACATTTCGCAATGCATATCGGGTACTTTGAGTACTGTCATAGTAAGCCTCCTTCGCGCTTTGGCGCGTTATTTCATAAGTTTTTGAAGAGTTAATACCAGATCGTCGACGACGGCGTCATTGCCCTTTCTGATGTCCTCGACCACGCAGCTCTTGATGTGGTTTGCCAGAAGCTCCTTGTTAAAGGCGTTCAGAGCCGCCTGAATTGCCATGACCTGCGTTAAAACGTCAGTACAGTAGGCTTCATCCTCGAGCATTTTTTTAACGCCGCGGACCTGACCTTCGATACGGCTGAGGCGGTTCATCAGCGAGCGCAGCTCCTTGTCGTCACGGTGTTTTGTCATGTTCATCAAATTTTCTTCCCCCTTAATCTGAGCGCGTTTGTAACGACGAAAATCGAGCTGAGCGACATTGCCAGAGCGCCTATCATCGGGCTGAGCAGAAGTCCGAAGCCCGGATAAAGCACGCCTGCCGCAATCGGTATGCCCAGAACGTTGTAACAGAACGCCCAGAACAGATTCTGTTTGATGTTTCTTATCGTAAGGCGGCTCAATCTAATCGCGGCGGGGACATCGCCAAGGTCACTTCTCATAAGCACAATGTCGCCTGATTCGATTGCAATATCGCTGCCTCCGCCAATGGCACAGCCGATGTCGGCCTGTGCGAGAGCCGGCGCGTCGTTAATACCGTCGCCTACCATCATAACGGTTTGTCCGTTCTTTTGCAGACGCTCGATGACCGCCGCCTTATCCTGAGGCAGGACCTCCGCAATGACTTCGTCCGTTCCGACCAGCCTGCCAATATAATTTGCCGCGAACTTGTTGTCACCCGTTAGGAGCACGGTCCTTATGCCCAGAGCACGGAGCTTGCCGATAGCCGCTTGGCTTCCGTCCTTAACGGTATCGGCTACGCTGATGATTCCGAGCACTTTGCCGTCAGACGCGACGAGCATGGGAGTCTGCCCCTGCCCGGCAAGACGAGAAAGGTCGTCTGAATACTTCTCAGTCGGTATCGCGGCGCTTTCCAAGAGCCTGGCGTTTCCGACAAGCAGGGTGCTGCCGGCTTCCGTGACCGCCCTGATGCCGAGACCGGAGAGGTTCTCGAAGGAGGAAACGGAAGCGGGAGAAAGTCCCCGCCCCTGCGCTTCCTCGGTGAAGGCTTTTGCAAGAGGGTGGTCCGAAAGGCTCTCCGCGCCTGCCGCAAGAGCAAGAAGCTCGTTTTCCGACATGTCGGGGGATACGATTTCGGTGATGCGCGGCTTGCCTTCGGTGACTGTGCCGGTTTTATCGAGAACGACCACGTTTGTTTTGTGGGCGATTTCAAGCGCCTCTCCGCTGCGGATGAGGATTCCCTTTGAAGCGCCGAGACCGGTTCCGACGATAATTGCCGTAGGGGTCGCAAGCCCCATCGCGCACGGGCAGGCAATGACGAGAATTGAAGTGAATACCTTGAGCGCAAAGGAGAATTCAGCGCCCGCTATGAGCCAGACCGCGAGCGCCATAACGGCGAGCGCCATTACTATCGGGACGAAAACGCCCGCGACCTTGTCCGCTGTTTTTGAAATCGGAGCCTTTTTTCCCTGAGCGTCCTCGATAAATTTGATTATCTTTGAGAGTGTCGTTTCCTCGCCGACGCGGATTATTTCGACGTATACCGCGCCGCCGACGAGTATGCTGCCGCCGATGACCTCACTTCCGACAGCCTTTTCGACGGGCATGCTTTCGCCCGTGAGCAGGGCTTCGTCCGCACTGCCATCCCCTTTGGTGACCCTGCCATCGAGCGGAACCTTCGCGCCGGCCTTGACCAGAACTAGGTCGCCCTTTTTGAGGGTGTCGGTCGGAACCTCCCACTGCCTGTCCTCAAGTATCAGTGTCGCTGTCTCGGGCGTGAGCTCCATGAGCTTTGTTATCGCGCTTTTTGTCTTTTCCTTGCTGTTTGCCTCAAGGTGCTTACCGAGCAGAACGAGGGTTATTACGATTGCAGCCGATTCAAAATAGAGATTGTGTATCATATGCGGATTGTCAGACAGGAGGAAGGTGTTAAAGAGGCTGTAGACAAACGACGCGGTGCAGCTGACGGCGACGAGCGTGTCCATATTTGGGTTCCAGTGGATAAGCGAATTGAAACCGCTTATGAAAAAGCGCTTGCCGATATAAAGTATCGGAATTGTTAAGAGAAGCTGGGTAAGGGCGAAATTCACGGGGTGAGCTTCCCTCGCGATAAGGTCGGGAAGGGGCAGCTTCGAAAAAAGCATGGTCCCCATCGAGACATAGAGCAGCGCGGCCGAAAGCAGAGCCGCCAAAATAAGACTTCGGCGCTCGGCGAGAAGGTCCTTTCTTGCGCTGTCAGGAACTTTTTCGGCGGAACCCTCTTTTTCCCTGCCGCGCAGTTCGGCCGTGAAGCCTGCTTTCCCGATTTTTGAGATAATCTGTTCGGGCGTGACGAGGTTGTCGTCATACGATATTGTCATTCGGTTCATCGGCAGGTTGACGTCGCTTCGCTCGACGCCATCGAGCTTCCGCGTGACGCGCTCGACCGCGGAGGAGCAGGCGGCACAGTGCATCCCACCAATGTCATAGGTTTCTTCTTTCACGGACTTCACCTCCAATACCCTTATGGGGTATTATCATGATATACCCTTACGGGGTATTTGTAAAGAGGTATCTGTAAAATTCATTAATTATTTTTCCGTAATAAGAGGATATGCATATCGGTACTTATTAACCGCGGAGACGGTGAAATTGGCTCTTGAAAAAAGGGCGGCTGTGCGGTATAATGACCCTTGTCACACGCCGGTGTGATGGAATGGTAGACGTAGTGGACTCAAAATCCACCGCTGGCGACAGCGTGCCGGTTCGAGTCCGGCCACCGGCACCAAGACTCATGGTCAAAATAGATGTCATCGACTTTTATAGCCGATGACATCTATTTTTTTAGCCTGTTTTGAGGCAAAACAGCCGCTTTCTCTCCCGAAAAGTTGGAACTCACCTCGTTCAATTTTACTGCAATTTCATAGATGTCATTTCAGCATATGGGGCTATTTCTGGATTTGAACTAACACCCAAGCATTTTTTACTAAGCGCGCATTAGAAACGCAGAAGATTTCAAAAAGTGCGCAATTTTTATTTTCAAAGCATAAAACCAAATACAAGCTTTAAGGGCGTCAGTTTCGGGTCGTAGTCAGACCGATAGAAACTGGCGCCCTTTTTCATTTCCATATTAAATAAGCGCCTTGCCAACTCACAGACCATTTCTCCACAGACAGAGCAAACCATGTAAATTAAACAGCAGGCGTGCACAAGCCGGAGCTTCAATGTGAGGCTCTGGCTTTTTTGCGTTTGCGGAAAGGAAACATAAATGTCTCATGATCGCGAACTATACAAAGTTCAACCTTGCGCCCCGGAGCGTTCGCCCGACCTGCCGGAAGATCCTGTATGCGCAGTTTTTGAAAAATGCAGGGGGTGCCCATACCCTTCACACGGATTTATTTGCTGGCGAAGAGATGGAAGCTGCATCCGGTCCGAAGTTGAAAGATTGAATAAAAGAAAGGAGGAAGAAACATGATTCAAGCAGTTTTTACCAACGGCCAACATCCGGAATACGGTGTGGTTACTGTCCCATTTCCGATTCCCAAAGATGAATACGACCATGTGATGGAGCTTCTGGCGACCTGCCCCCAAAATCAGTAATAATAGAAAGATCAATGGCAAAGTTATAATATTCAATACATAAACAAAATGCAACTATTCGGAAAAACTATGTACATTTTTAGATATAATTTTAAGTTGCAATCTCAAATTGCGACTGAACTTTAGTTAACGAAATAGCCGTCTATCACTTCCAAACAACATATAAAAATTTGCTATTTCCTCCGAGGAAATGCTGGCCAAATTTGATGAGACGCTGTGGTGTGCCACGGTCGAGCAGGTTACTGTTTTCGGCCCAGAAGATATCCGCTTCACTTTCAAAAACGGGACAGAAATCAGAATATAAAGATAAAAAGCAACTCCGCAGGTCTTAAGCATAACTTTCTGCCTGACCTGCGGACTTTTTTTGTATGAGTGCAATTATTGGAGCAATTATTGCCGCTATATGTCCATACTGATACCTATGCAGAGATAATAATCATATCATTTTGAACCATAATTAATAGGTCACATTCATCATAACTCATATTTTGAATAAACAAGCCCTTTTATGATCCAAATTTAACTGAACATCTCGTGTTGAAAATAGTTTTCATTAAAAGAAAGCACTCAATAGCCCACCGGCAAAGCACCCGAGAGAAGGGAGAAAGCCATTGCTCAAAGCGTTTAGTAAGAAGGTATGATCTCTCTTTCAATGACTTTTTTTTGTATTTGCTTTATCTTTTCAGAATCTATGATTGAGCGGATCATGTTATTTGCATAACTGTCCTTTTTGACAACTATAACTGCTTCTTGGGCTGATGTCATCGCGTTAACTAAGCACTCATCATTTGGTATGAAAACACAATTTTCCAGCCCTGAATCTTGTATCCTATTAAATGACCATACAGTTGCATCTATCTCCCTGTTCTTCAGCTTAGTGAATATCTCAGTATACTTCAGTTTTAAAAACTCTACTTTGTGACCCTTTCCAATGATTTGATTTAAATAGACATGATCGAAGGAATCTTCGTCTATGCCAATCTTCATATTATCCACTATTTCCTTGTGGTTTTTGTCACTGAAGATAATTCCACTTCTACCTACATATGAGTTTTTACCAAGCTTTAAAATTATTTCCAATTGTGGATACTTTTTAATTGCAATTTCGGCAGCCATATCAGAGCAGACGGCAAAATCCATATCCCCGTCAAGTAGCGTGCTAATCCGTACCATACTACCACGTATATATGACATTTTGAGCAACAGATCATGCATTTCAAAATTGCCGTATAATCCGGTCGCGAGCCCTTCCAAAATGATGGAATATGGAAGCGGCATATTCCCAAATATCCAGGGGACATTGTTGCACTTAAACAATTTAACATAATTGATACTGTCAATGAAAGTACCCTGATGACCATGAGAGGAGAGTTTTACATGCCCATTTTCGTCAAAGTATCCCAGAGCTGCTTGAATGGTGCCTATTCCGGCATCCAAATTATTACTCAGTTTTTGATTGCTGGGTAGCTGGTCGCCTGCTTTCATTTTCAATAACATCTTTGCAAGCTGAAGTGTTACTTCTCCTTGCTTAGATAAAAATTGTTGATCATACATAATTTCTTACTCCCGAACCAAGCAGAATCTTCTGGTTATTGAACTTATGGCATCTACTATATTCTTGTAGAATTCTATACTATTTGGTTGGCTTTGTCAATTAACTGTATTTGCAATATATATACCAACAAACCTCTAATACCTTAACTTCTTTGTGATGACTACGATAATTAGCAACAGACATTTAGGATAGCAAAGTTCATCATGCCGAGATATGGGCTTCATTTAAAAATACCTGAAAAATAAGCTTGAATTTCTTTTTCCGTATCCATCGTTTCAGATATGACTCGATTTTTAGTCAATCAGCAAACTACCCATGAGTATTCGTTTTTGACAGGATCCGGTGCCCTCCTGTAAGCCGTTCGTGAATATTCGAATTTATTATAACATATTCACTAAAAAAATACTTGACATACACGAGAAATTATTATAATATGCAATCGAGCTCAATAATCAGAATATTGAGCATCGAGCTAACGATACTTTTATAAATTTAATTAGGAGGCTTACTTGAATGGGAAAACAAAAATATGACCCGATTATCTTTTGCCAAAGAGAATCGTTGAACATGGACGACTTCATTGTTGCCACTTATTGGGCAAAAGCAGAAACTGTTGATGTCCTGATGAGGGCCGGTGCCATAGCGGTGGAACAGACCACAGGCACTTGGATGCGCGTTCCTGACGAAACGGATGAAGTCAGAAGAGGCCATGTCGGTCGCGTCATTTCGGTCTATAACGTGCCTGGATACGAGTTGTCCTGCCCAACAAAGGAGCGGACTTTCGTTATGCAGATTGCCTTCCCTTGGGAGAATATCGGCCAACAACTTCCGGAACTTCTAACCACAGTTTTCGGCAACATATCTATGAGCGGAAACCTGAAACTTCTGGATCTTGAATTTCCAAAAACTTTTACTGCCGGCTTTCACGGTCCGCGGTTTGGCGTTAAAGGAATTCGTGAGCTGACCGGATGCATGGACAGGCCTCCTGTCCTGGCCATGATTAAGCCTTGCACAGGTATCCCTATTGACGTCATTGAGAAACAGTTCGACAAGCTCTGCCGTGCCGGCATCGACATTGTTAAGGATGACGAGCTTATTGCTGACCCTGTGCATGCACCTTTCTATGAGAGGCTGGAAGCATGTCTGAAGGTCAGCGACAGAGTATTTGCTGAGACCGGCCACAGGACTCTTTATGTTCCGAATATTACAGACCGTCAAGATAGAATTTTCGAGAAGGCCCATAGAGCTGTCGAAATGGGTGCGCGAGCGCTCATGCTCAACGCCCATGCCAGCGGATACGGCATTCTGGGTGCTTTAGCTGCGGATGATTCAATTAACGTGCCTTTACTTGCCCATCCTGCCTTTGCGGGGGCTGCATACGCATCTTCCGACAGCGGTATCGCTTCATCACTTGTTTTCGGCAAGTTCATGCGCTTGGAGGGTGCTGACATCGTGGTTTATCCGTGCGCATACGGCAAGGTTCCCGGACTGGCTGACAGATACATAAGATCTGGTCAGAGCATGCTTTCTGATTTCAACGGTATGAAGAACTGCTTCCCAAGTCCGGCCGCAGGGCTGTATCCCGGCATGGTGCCGGCGATTATGAATGACCTTGGTGTGGATGTCATGCTGGGTGCCGGAGCCGCTATGCATGCTCATCCCATGGGCTTGAAGGCGGGCGTAGATGCTCTGCATCAGGCTGCCGAATCATGGATGAAGGATATTCCTATTGAGGAGTACGCCAAGGATCATCCCGAACTGCAGGCCTCCATTGATATTTGGGGCGTATTTAATCCGAATAAATCAATTTTTGAGCTTACAAACTGAAGCAGCGTGATAATAAGCGCTTAAGCCCGTGTTATGCATGACAACGCATCATTAATATGGTGCGCTGTCTCTAACGCGGAAAATCGAAAACGGTAAAAACACGAAAATAAGCACACTAAAAAAGACAACCACTCAGGAAAAAGCATTCGGCAAAGGGGGCAAGGCTGCGAATGAAAGTTGCAATTTTTGATTTCGACGGGACATTGTTTGAGTCAGCTGTCTATTGGGTGAAGGTTATCAATCAATACTTAGTGGAACGTGATATTGAGACTGAGGATGATATTTTAAGTATTGCTAAGCCATTAGGCATATCTGAAACCGCTAAAATGATACGTGAGAAATTCTCTTTAGCGGAAACGCAGCAGGAGATCGTCACAAGTTGGAGATCCCAGATGGGGAAAAACTACCACGACGTTATTGCGCTCAGAGAATACGCTCATGAATATATAGAGAAGTTGCACTCAAAAGGTATTAATATTTGTCTTGCAACAGCGATGGAACGTGATTTCGTCATTCCTGCTCTGGAACGTACCAAAATTATGCCGTTATTTGATTTGATTGTAACCATATCCGATGTAAAGGCGAATAAAAACAGCCCGCTGATATTTCAGCATTGTGCGGAATATTTTCATGTTGCTCCAAGCGAATGCACAGTTTTTGAGGATTCTCCTCAGGCAGCGAAAATATGTAGTGACGCAGGTTTCCATGTTATTGGTGTATTCGACGGCGTATGTGTAAATGACCGCGAACTGATGAGCCCCTTTTGCGACCGCTTTATTGACTCATTTAAAGAACTATTAGACTTATAAGGTGATTATTTTAGTAAAAGCATCGTCAGTGCCCCCTTCATTGATGTAGACGAAAATGATATGTTTGGCGAGCAAAATGAGCTTTATCTAATCAAAGAACTGCAAATCAAAAATGCAAAACTATAGTTGGTGTAGCGAAAGACATGGAGAAGGTTGAGGCAAGCAGGGCTACGTTAAAGAGTGAATATCTAATGCATTTGTTACAGATTTAGTAACTGCTCAAGCCTTGACACAATAATACGGTGGAGGTCAATTAATGGAAAAATACTATATAGGATTTGACTGTGGAACGCAAAGTACCAAAACAGCAATTTACAGAGATGACACAACATGCGTAGCGGAAGAATTGGTACCAACTAAGATTAATTACCCGGTTGCAGGATGGGCAGAAATGGACGCAGACCACTATTTGGCTTCTGTGAGGCAGGGAATCAACGCATGCCTTAAAAAAAGTGGTATTGACCCCAAAAATGTGCGTGCCATCTGCGGTGATGGAATTATCTGTGGCATTGTAGGTGTAGACCATGATGGAAAGGCGATTACTCCCTATATCCCATATCTGGACTCCCGCGGAACCGAGGACGCAAAATGGATCAATGAAAATCTGGAACCTCTTTGGATTGAGGAAAGTGGGAACTCCACAGTTGCGCCGTTTTATCCACCTGTACTGGCTCGATGGCTTTTGAAAAACCATTCGGAATTTCAGAAACATGGTGCCAAAATCATGAACAATGGCCCTTACGTTTTATCACGTCTTGCGAATTTGAAAGCAAAGGATGCTTTTATTGACTGGGCAACACTGTCTGGATGGCTTGTTGGTTATGACGCGGTAAAGAAAACATGGTCGGAAGCCCAAATGAAGAACCTTGAAATACCGATGAATCTGCTTCCCAAAATCGTAAAGCCATGGGATATTGTAGGAACTCTCTGTGAGGAGGAAGCCAGTTTAACCGGTCTGCCGGCAGGAATTCCTATTGTTGCCGGTGCAGGCGATACCATGCAGTCCAATCTAGGTTGCGGCCTTGTCGAGTCCGGTATGGCGGCGGATGTTGCAGGAACTGCTGCGATGTTCACAATCATGGTGGATGGCATCAACAAAAATCTTAGCAGCAATTCCGATCTTCTGTTTTCCATCGGAACATTGCCGGACACATATTTCTATTGGGGCTATATCCGCACAGGGGGCTTATCTTTACGATGGTTCCGGGATAATATTTGTGACCGTGTTGATGACAATTCATTCTATGACGAGGTACAGGCGCTGGCTGAGAAAGTGCCTGTAGGCTCCAACGGAACGCTGTTCTTCCCTTACCTTCAAGGGGGAACCGGTGCACTTGAAGGTGCAAGCGGATGTTTCCTCAATATGACTTCTTCAACTGAAAGGGGCGAGTTGTGGCGAGCCGTGCTTGAATCAATCGCATATGAGTATTTATCCCTCACTAACAGTTTGCGCGATAACGGAATACATGTGGATAAAATCATCATAACTGAAGGAGGCAGCAAGAGCAATCTGTGGAATCAGATCAAATCAGATGTTTTGGATGCTCAGGTCCTTACGCTAAAACGCAAGGAAGGCGCCGTCATGTCGAATGTTGCACTTGCAGCCTATGCAGTGGGCGATGTTCAGAACCTAAAAGAATCCATTTCGCAATGGATTGAAGCCAAGGACACTTATATGCCAAACCCATCAAATACTAAGTGCTATCAAAAAGTGTTCGCAATACAGCAAACACTGCTCAAAGAAAACATGCGAGACGCATTTTCGTCACTTAATAAACTAAGAAATTAATTCGTTGGCAGTGATTCACAAATATACCTAATCGTTTTGGAGACGGAAAAGGACACGGTTGGCTGCCGTGTCCTTCACCGAAATTATTTTGTAGGAAGTGATTGCTTTATGATACATACAGTGGGAATAACCGACCAGGTTAAACTTAACTATCCCGCTCCCATTCAGGGAGATTTGTTGTCATGCATGGATACCGCTGCAAGGTTGGGGTTCGACGGTGTAGAGATTCACATGCGCAATCCCGTCACCGAGGACTCCCACCGGCTTACCGACGAGGCTGCCAAGCGAGGCCTTCGCATCACTACCATCGGAACCGGTATGGCCTGCTATGCTGACGGCCATTACATGACGAATCCGGATTTAGCGGCTCGAAAAGAAGCTGAAAAGGTGCTGAATAGCTTCTTTTACGCCGGACAAGTGTGTGGTGCAAAAGCAATCATGTTCGGATTGATGAAGGGTCCGCTTCCCGATCCGCATATGCGCGAGGAACAAAAAAATATTCTATATGAAGCGCTTCTTCCCATAGTAGACACCGCGGAGCGCACAGGAGTAGACCTGACCATCGAAGCCATAAACCGTTTCCAGTCGTCTTTTTTATGGTCAACGGAGGAGACACTGGAGTTTGTGAACCGCTTCAAGTCCGACAGGGTAACGCTTCATCTGGATGTGTTTCACATGAACATTGAGGATGACGGATTCTATAAAAACATACTCAAGTGCGGGAAAAAGCTAGGGCATTTTCACTTCACGGATAACGATCGTTGTTATCCAGGGCACAGCCGCATGAATTTCAAGGAAATATACGACGCGCTTTATGACGTAGGATACGCCCCGAACGGGATTGCCTCCCACGAATACAACCCCGTCCCGGACAGTGAAACTGCTTGCAAAAAGGGGCTTGCCTTCCTCAGACAGTTTGAACGCTGAACCAATTGGCTTCAAAATGACTCTGGGCCATGGCAATCGACTAAGAATTAACGGAGGTATAATTATGGCAAGATATATCGCAGGTATCGATGCGGGAACAACCGGTACCAAGATTACTGTATTCACCCTTGATGGAACCCCCATTGGAAGCGCGTACAGGGAATACCCTTGTTCCTATCCGAACGTAGGATGGGTCGAGCAGGATCCCTGGCTTTTGTGGAATGCGCTGTGCGAGTCTTCGAAGGAGCTTATTGCAAAGACGGGTATAGACGCGAAAGAGATAGGCTCCGTGGCCATATCCAGTCAGCGTGGGACCTTCTTCGCCGTGGACAAAAGCTGGAATCCCCTGCATGACTCCATTGTTTGGAGCGACGGACGCGCACTGAAAGAAATTAAATGGGTAACCGAGAACATCGGCCCCAAGAGGTATTACGACATTTCCGGTGTTCCAATCACGGCGATCTGGTCCTACGCAAAATTCAAATGGATCCGCGATAACCAGCCGGAACTTTACGACAATGCCTATTTGTTTGTGAACGGGCAGGAGTGGTTATTGCATCAGATGGGTTCCGAAGAGATCTTCACAGATCCCTCATCTATGGCTCTAAACGGCATGATGAACGTTGAAACCCTCGACTGGTCAGATGAGCTGCTGAGAGCGATCAACGTAAGCCGCGACAAACTGCCTCCCATAAAGGCGTCGGCGCGTCAAGTTGGCGTTATAAGCAAAAAGGCCGCCAAGGAAACAGGCTTCGCCGAGGGAATGCCCATTTGCGTCGGTGGAGGCGATCAGCAGTGCGCAGCCATAGGTGCCGGTGTCATAAAGGAGGGGCTGGCAGAGATTACAATAGGCACTTCTTCTGTTATGGTCGCAGCCGTAGACAAGGCATACACGGATCCCAAGCGCGAGGTGCTATTCTCCGGCCACGCAAACCCCGGAAAATGGGATATGGAGGGCGACGCCTGTTGCTCCGGTGCAGCTCTGCGTTGGTTCCGTGATACCTTTGGTTCGGCGGAGATGTCCGTCGCCGCCGCCATGGGGAAAGATGTCTATGAGATCATCGATATGGAGGCCGCAAAAGCTCCCGTCGGCTGCAAGGGCTTCATGTTCATGCCTTTCTTTGCTGGCCAGATGACTCCCAATTACTGTGACTCTGCCCGAGGGGGCTCAATAGGTCTCACATATATTCATGATCGTCCCATCATGGCTCGTGCGGTACTGGAGGGTGTGGCTTATGAGCTTCGTCTCATTGTGGAAGCAATGACCAGAGTAATGGGCAAGCCTTTCGATTCCATACGTCTTTCCGGTGGCGGAGCAAAATCGCCGCTTTGGCGACAAATTCAGGCCGATGTGTACGGCTATCCCGTTGAGACTCTGAAGATTTCCGACTGCGGCCTTGTAGGCGCGGCGGTTCTGGGCGCGACGGGCGCGGGCATATTCAACAGCCTCACTGAGGGCGTGGAAAACATGGTTCACATCACCGGCAAGGTGGAACCTATCATGAAGAATCACGAGATATATACCGATTGTTTCGGCGTGTACAAGGATGCGTTCACTGCATGGAAAGATGCGAAGGTATACGACAAACTGAGTGACGTTTGCCTAAAACATTGGGGATAGCGGTTCAATTACAAATAATCTTTTCTGTTATCCAATAGAAGTTGAGCCGACTTCTCGCTTCATCTGGAATTGAACAAGCCCCTCTTTTCGAACTCTTTTTCGAAAAGAGGGGCTTGTTGTATTTTGAAGTTGTTGATAACACACAATTTTTCTTTTTACACTCTTTTCGCAGATGCAAAGTTTTATTAATTTACGGCAAACAAAAAGTTAATAAAAGTGGCCACATAGACAACCTTTTCGATAAAATCAACCATAAAGCTCTTCAAAGTGTACGGGAGTTTTGCATGCCAACGTCATATGTGGATGAAGCTCATTGTAAAAATGAATGTAATAATCTGTACTTTTACGGAAATCCTGTTTAGATGAGTAGTCGTGCCGGTACGCTTCCTCTTTCTTGAAAGTGGCGAAGAAAATTTCTGCAACAGCGTTGTCGTGCGGCCGACCAGAGGCGGAGAATGACTGCCTACTCACCAATACAAGAGAAAGCATAGCCAGCATACAGGCAAAAATGATGGAGCTTGCCGCCCTACGGTATACACTCTGCGAGGACACCACCCACATTGAGGAATGTATCATCGAAGAACTGAAAGCCGCCCCTATTGCTATAAGCAACTGCCCCAAATGCAATGACATCTATTTCGGCCGGGTGTGACAAAAGCAGAGCCATCGAAACTGACGGCTCTGCTTTGTTTTTCTCTTGTTTTCTTCGATTTGCCCGCTTATGATGCCTCTTTTGTTAAATATATGCTGTAAGAACACTCGTGTTTAAGGTGCAGGTAATAGAACTTATTTGATTCAATTCATTAAAATGCCCATATTACAAGGGCGCAAGGAAAGTACTTTGCCTTCCTTGCGCCCGACAACTATATTTATATAAACTAATTTACAGTAGCCTCAATAAACCGTTCGAAAATTGTCGCGACCTCGGCTCTTGTTGCAGTGCTCTGTGGGGCGAAGCTTCCGCCGTCGCGTCCCGTGATGATGCCGGTGCTCTGACAATACAAAGCGGCGCTTTGTGCCCAGCTTGAAATAGCGCTAGCATCAGGATAATTCAGCGTTGTATCCGTTTTACTAGGCAGGACGCCGAGCAAATCCGCGAAGCGGTACAGAATCGCCGCCATCTGTTCGCGGGTAATCTCACGGTCAGGCTCGAACAGGCCGCCGCCCACGCCGGAGATGATGCCTTCTTTTACCGCCCAGTCCACATATTTTCCATAATAGCCACTATAATTACAGTCGGTAAAAGCGTGATTGCTCAAGGCTTCGATTTCACCGTAGCTGCGCTCATAAAGTCTTCCGATGACGGTTGCGAACATTGCTCTTGTCATGCCCGAATCCGGCGAAAACACGTTGTCGCCGGTGCCGTTATAAAGCTCACGCCCGCTAACGAACCCGATGTAGTCCTTCGCCCAATGCGAGCCGATATCCGTGAAGCTCTTCGTGTTTTGCTTAAAGAGTATTGTCGCGCCGGAGGGCGCAAGGTATTTTCCGTTTGCCGCGAAGCCGATGAAAACTTCTTTTCCTGCCGAATCAAGATAGTACGGAAAACCCACCGTTTCATCATAAGTACCCTTGTTACTCACTACCAAAGCGTAAGGCGAGAACTCCGTCGCCTCGAATACGAGATACCAGACACCGTTTATCTGCTTGAGCTGAGACGTCAGAGTGGTAACGCTTCCGCTGTCCGATTTGTGCACGATGGAGAGCTGGTCTTTTACTTCAAGCAGTTTGTCGGGCACCGGCAGGGAGATCGTAACGGCATAGCCGTCCTTCGGCTCCGTTTTGGTATTTGTCCCGTTGATGTACAGGGAAATGTCGAAGGGATAGACCTCGCTGCCCGCGCCGAGCCCGAAGCCGGAGCTGTTTTCCGTCGTGTCAGTGACCTTGACCTCTACGGAGTTTGAAAACGCGCCGTTCATATTGGCTTCCGCCTTGATCTGACCCTCGCTGCCGCGAAACAGCTCGCTGCTTGTTTCGGAAACGGTGATGATTCTGGAAGAATCACTACTGTCTCCGTAGCTTGACGGCGCGCTTGCCGTAGCCGTGATGACGAGGTTCCCCGTCACATTCGCGATACTAATTGTTTTTGTGGAGCTGTTATACGCCGAGCTTGTTATATTAGTCCCGCCCATGGTGACCGTGACGCTCACGCCGTAGCCGCTGGTTGTCGGCGTCATCACAGCGGTGTAGCTGCTATTCTGGGCGACTGAGGCGGCGCTGTTGCTGGTGGTAACACCGGTCAAGGTATTGGTGACGGTGAGCATATTCTCAAAGGCGGTATTGTCGCTCATAAGCACAACGCCGTCGCTATAACTAATGGCGCAGCGCAGAACATTGCCGTTGGACAGTCCGGACTGATCGAGCTTCGCAGAGGTGTTGCCCGTCAGTATATCGTTTTTTCCGACTAGCCTTACATATCCATGGTCACTGCCTGCATCCGCCCCCGTATCCTTTGTATATGCGAATACCAGATAGTACGTGCCGGCAGCAAGACCCGAATAGGACTTGGACGTCCAGTCCGTTTCTCCGCTGATGGATTCGACAGACGTCCCGGAGGCGAGAGCGTAAGCACCTCCGCTGTTTGAGACAAGTCCGACGGACAAAAAGTCGCAGGCAGCTTCGCTGCTGACCTTCCACTCAAAAGATATTTCTTCGCCGGTTGTTATTGTCACAGGGACACTCATAGCGGAGAAAGCGGAAGATGTTCCCTGCGCGCCCGAGGTGTATACGCCGGAGGATGACGTCCATGAATGACCGCCCGTATATGTACCGTCCGTAAGCGCGAAACCGTTCGGCAATGAGTCGGTTAATACCGTACCGTAAGCATGATTACCGAGGTCCAGACTTGACGTTGCGTCCGCCGCGGTGAAGAGATACCATTGATATGTTTTACCGACTCCGGTGACCTGTGTTGACGCGACAGTATAGTCGTTATCTTTGCTGGGCTGAGCTGTGATGACCTTCTGCGTATGCAGCGCGCCGAAAACGGGATAGCCGCCGTTCACATTCCCTATGTCGGCTGCCCATTCAAGGTAATCCGATCTGTTTGTCATCGTCACCCATTTATTTAGAGCCGCGAGGAGGCTGCTGCCGTATGCAAGGGTCTGGTCGGAGCCGCAGTTTGCAGCCGTTCCCGCCGTGATTGCTCCGGCGGCTGAGAAAGTACCGCTGCCGGACAGGACAGCGCCGCTGTCCGCGCTGCCTACAAAGACTGACGCGGAGCCGGAGAGCCAATAGCAGTTTTTAATCTGACCAATATAATAACAGTAACCTGCAACGCCTCCGCTGCTGCTGCCAGTAACCGTTCCGGTATTGTAACAGTTTTCCGTGCCGCTGTAATTGTAGCCGATGATTCCGCCACAGTACATGCCTGCGACGCTGCCGCGGTTATAGCAGTTTTCAACGGACCCCTCATTTCTGCCCGCGATTCCTCCGGCGTTAGAACCGGCAGTGCTGACCGCACCGGAATTCGAACAGTTAATAACCTCGGTAACCTGAGAAAACCCCACAATCCCACCGATATAGCTTGTACCGGATATTGCACCCGAATTGACGCAGTTTTCAATTGAGGCATTCTCCGCGCGGCCAACGATGCCTCCGATGTACCTTCTGCCCACGACAGAGCCCGACACGTTCAGTTTTTTAACTGTGCTGCCGTCCATATAGCCGAACAGTCCCTGATAGTCGGCGCCGCTTTCATTGAGACACAAACCTCTTATCGTTTTACCGTTGCCGTCAAAGGTCCCGGAGAATTTGTACGTGGCGTCGCCTATGGGTACCCACTCATGGGCTGCGATATTGACGTTGTTTGCAAGGGTAATCGTATCGTTGGTGAAGGTATCGGTTCCGTTGTTTACAAGGTAGGCAAGCCCCGCGAGGTCGGCAGCCGTTGAAATCGTAAAGCTTGTCGCGGACGCGTTATACCAGTCGGTACTGTAATAGCTTGTGCTGTCGAGCCATTTACCAGTTATGGCGTTTATAACGAGATCTCCGGTACTCTCATTTAGTTCAAGATAATAGCCGGAATTTGCTGTGCTGAATAAATCGTCGTTTACACCGGAACTGACTCCGCTGACCGCGACGGTCGTGCCGGGGCTGATGGGGTTGTTGTAAAAAACGCTTACACTGTCGCCGCTGTAATAGGTCGGAGTGGTTTCGCCGTCGTTAGCTATTATCGTACCCGATGTCGCTGAAGCGATATCCGCGCTGCCGCCGCTTATTGCAGCATCGGAGCCTGACAGGTAAATCAGACCTATTGTAGCACTATAGCTGCCGTATGTGCTTCCGGAGACTGTTCCTCCGCTGATCGAAACGCTGCCACCACCGGCATTGAAGACTGCGGTGCCATTGGAGGAAGATACCGTTCCGCCGCTGACCGTGATATTTCCGCTGGCTAAATAAACAGTGTTTCCGCTGCCGGTAACTGTTCCGCCGTTTACCGTAATATTTCCTGTCTGATTTAAGATTGTGTAGGCGCCGCTGCCGCTAATCTCTCCGTCGTAAATTGTTACAGAGCCGCCGAAATTCTTTACCGCACCGTCAGAGCTGCTCTCTACCGTGCCGTCATTTATCGTGACGCTGCCGCCGCCGTTGTTTTCGATAGTATAGGAATCCCCTGTGGCATTGGAGGTCAACGTGCCGCCGTTGATGACAACTTCTCCGGAGCCTGCGTTCCAGATTGCATCTCCCGCAGGGCCTGTCACTGTGCCTCCGTTGACTGTAATACGCCCGATGCCGTCGTTATAGATTACGCAGCCTTGGGTGCTGTATCCGGAAAGACTGGCTCCTTCGTTAACGGTCACGGAGCCGCCCGCCGTAGCACCAATCGGACCGCCGCTCAAGGCATAATCACAGGTATTTGTGATGGTCACGCCGCTTCCGACGATAATGTTTGCGCCGTCAGCGCTGATTGTGTGCCAGTCGCTGCCTTCCAACGACCCGAGAAGACTGTAGGTTCCGCCGCCTGTCAGATCAACCACTACGGGCAGACTTAGTGTGCCGCCCGCGCTTGCGTCCGTTCCCGTAAAACCGAATTGAAGTGTGGCAGAAGCGGAGGCTACGTCTGTGGTGATCGCAGATATGGCAGTGTCAATGCCCAAATAGGCTGTATAATGATCGACATCGTACTGCCTGTTGGCCGAAGTGGTGAATGGCGCGAAGCTGTCAGCCGCGCTCGCCTTTTTATAGACATGAAAAAAGCCTGCCGCGGCTTCCGTCGCGTCGACCCCTTTGGTTATCACATAATAGGGATAGACAGTTTCGCCCACAGCCCCTGCCGGTATGGTAAGACCCGGCATGAGGCTTA
>Ga0074193_1001745_pt1 | contig 23876 bp, 15 predicted proteins | sample EPASupsiteHSE605_FD_64523 | JGI IMG/M metagenome (GOLD analysis project Ga0074193, IMG submission 64523) | Bioremediated contaminated groundwater from EPA Superfund site, New Mexico - Sample HSE6-05 | ecosystem: Environmental > Aquatic > Deep subsurface > Groundwater > Contaminated ... | reverse complement strand
AGTGGAAATATCATACATATAGATACCATGATTTGTATTACCGTCATCCTCTCCACCATCATCCTCCCATACGATTCTGTTACCATAGATAGCAGGATGCGTCTGAGCGTCTGGACTGCTGGTTATCTGAGTTTCCTTTTTAGTAGAAAGATCATACATGTAGATATCAGCATTTCCGTTACGATAATCTTCCCATACTATTATATTATCATAGATTGCAGGATTGTCTCCATGTCCACTAGTGATTATTTGAGTTTCCTTATTAGTGGATAGATCATAAATGTAGATCTCTGGACCCTCGTAACTAGAGTATACTATTCTGTCACCATAAATGACAGGACTTATGCCTGAGTGTTCATTAGTGGTTACTTGAATTTCCTTTTTAGTGGAAAGATCATACATGTAGATAGCGTATCCATTGCTCCTATCTTCCCATACTATTTTATTGCCATAGATAGAAGGATTATGTGCAAATCCGCTGGTACTGATCTTAGTTTCAGTGGTTTGAATCGCAGCACTTTCCTCAGTAGTTGCCAACGCTGTAGACGAAGTATAATCTTCTTTTATAGTGGTGTTTCCGACATCATTTTCAGCAGCTGCCAATGCTATAGATGAAACTAAAAGCAAGACTAGAGCTATTGAAAAGAAACTTATCTTAAACATAGTCTTTAATTTGCTCATCATTTCCCATCTCTATTTTTTAAACCATAAATTTAATTTCATTGATCAAGTTTTATGTAATAGAGTTAAATCTTTCCTTTTAATTATCATATGTATAAAATTAAATTTATTCTTGTGAGAAAAATTGGCTTCATCTACCAGAAATATTCGGAGACAAAAGAACCAAAAAAGTTCAGAAATAACTGATTTTTTGTTGCAAAAATACAAAAGTAAAATTTCTAGAATCTCAAACAGATTCAAAAAAGCCGCGATATATAAACACATGGTGAGTACTGAACTGCAGTTAACCTGAAACATTACGATTAACTGTATATCTTAGTGGATTTGTATGTTACATGTAGAGGAAATTTAGGTCAATTGACCCAGATAAAGTTCCACTTATTGTCAAAAATGTGAATAATCTGCATTCTAAAATAAATTTATATGCACTGGAAAATACTTAAGGACAGGAACGTTATAAAAATTAAAAGTGGCTTGCCAGATTTCAATAAAGAGATTCACGAAAAATTACTAAAAGATGGCTGGAGAGAGTTGAAGGAACCTAACTGATGGATCAGGTAGTTTTATCAATCCCGTTTATGATTATTAATCTTTTAGTCAAGTTGATTATGAGAATATTCATACCTACAAGCAAAGCTGTTGGCTATCAAATAACTTTCTTTGTTAAGCGGATAGCAGCTTTATATTTCTATATTATTAAACCATATAGTGAATTGCGTACCTTTATTGCTTTTAATTTCTAAAAAGCCGTCTATTTGTTCAACAAGAATGTTTACTAGCTGGAACCCAAGGGAATTTGAACTTTTAGTGTCTATCTCTTCCGGAATTCCTTTTCCATTGTCTGATACTTCTAATATGTAATTGAAACTATCTTTGCAATCTTCATCTTGACTGGAAATCCTATTCACTCGGGCAGAAGTTTCACTCTTGTGAAGATTTATCTTGATTTCTCCTTTCCTTCCTGCAGGAAAAGCATGTTTAAAAGAGTTTGTAACCAGTTCGTTTACAATAATCCCAAGAGGGATTGCAGTATCCATGCCAAGATAAATTTGATCAAGGTTCAATTTCAATCCAATACTTTTGTTTCCAAGATTATATGAACTGAAAAGATCTTCAGTTAATTTATTTAGATAATCTGCAAAGTCAAGGGTATCGATATTATCACCTTTATACAGCTCTTCGTGAATAAGAGCCATTGAAGCTACACGATCCTGACTTTCTTTAAAGGCCTCAACAACTTCCGGAGTTTTACAAGTTTCACGGTTAAAGAATGCTTCTGATTGAAGGTCAAGCAAAGATGAGATTACCTGCAGATTATTCTTAATCCTGTGGTGAATTTCCTTTATACGGGTTTGTTCTACCTTTGCCAGAGCTTCTTCTGTCTTTCTATGTTCTGTTATATCTTGAGTTGTACCTATGACCCTAACAGGGTTCTTTTTTTCATCGAAAACAATTTCAGATTTCGCATGGACTATGCGCTCTTTCCCATTTGCTATGATTATCCTGAAATTAATGTCAGCAGGCTTTTCGTTTAATCCCTCTTTAGCAGCGTTATCTACACGATTTCGATCATCTGGATGCACGTAACTTAAGAAGATATCGTAATTTACTTTCAATTCTTGCGGCTTAAGTCCAAATATACGATACATTTCATCAGACCAATGAAACTCGTTGCTTATGAAGTCCAGTTCCCAGTTTCCAAGATGAGCTATTTCTTGAGCTTCTGCAAGACTTTTTTCACTCTTTTTCAATGAATCATAAGCTTTCTGAAGTTCTATTGTACGTTCTTTAACCAGCTTATCTAAATTGTCGAGTGTGTCGTTCAGTTCAGCTTCAACTTTTTTGCGCTTTGTGATGTCGCTGGCTGTACCAAACCATTCAACAATTTCTCCATATACATCCAACATGGGAACCGCACGCGAGAAAATCCATCCCAAACTGTTATCTGCTAGCCGGACCCGATGTTCCAGTTCATAAGTGCTCTTTGTCCGGATAGCTTCACTGATAACGGCCATCACATAAGGCTGATCTTCCGGAGGAACATATTCCTGAAGCCAATTACGATTTGGGCTTTCCGTGTTGACAAGAAAACCCCGACCGTAGAGATAGCGCATCTCGCTCCAGTCCGGGCTCACGCGGTATACCATTTCTGAACTGGCCGTCACCAGAGTACGAAATCGCTCTTCACTCATACTCAGAGCTTCCTCAACTTGCTTGCATTCATTATTATTTTTCTGACAGGAACTTTCTATTCTCTCCCATTTACCTTCTTTTTTAGTCAAAGCAAACGGGTGGTTTGCAACAATGTCCAGAATCTCAACTGCACCATATTTGTCAATTGGATAGGTGCAAAGAACTATAATCGAGTACCTGTCTATAGCAGAACCCAGTAATTTTTCATGACCAAAAAAGTCGCTTCCACTATATCTCAAACCATCGTATCCACTGGCGAGAACCTTACTGGTTTTTTCAGTCAAGTAGTTTAATAGCGTTTGTGGATCTAAAACGTCTTCTTCTGCGTGCCAGTAAGGATAGGGAACAATTTCGATTTTCCCGTTTTCTAAATAAGCGTCAATATCGGGAATAGCCGCTTTCAAGGCTTTTTTTGCTTCTTCTTCCTCTACAGGTTTTGATACGACCCATAAACAATACTCATTATCTTCAAGTCCTGCTTTGAAATAGGGGATAAGTATGTCCATTAAATCTTTTTTTGTCCTGTAGAACTGGCAGAAGTGTGTTCCCCAACGTAAATCCCCAATAATATCAATACCTGAAGTTCTATTACCGTTTCTCATAATATTCTCTGATAATCGGTGTAAAGTCAAAAATTTCTCTTCTCAATATACTGCTTCACTTAATGTTTTCCCTGGCTCAAAATAGGTCAAAATTCTTTTTTCAGAAGTCATTTTTATAATTGAGTAACAATATAAAGTTTTCATTATATAAAAACAATCTTATAAATACCCCTCTATCGTACTGGCATACTCATAAAATTCATTATCCATGAGCTATCTGTAAAGAAAACATGCGGTACGAGTTTTCGGAAGAAGGTATTCATTTTTCAGTTACATGTCCTGTAGCTGTCGCTTTACGTATCTGGAACAAGCCTATTATGGGATCCGGTTCATGAAGAGATGAAAGACTCTGAGGACGTAATTCCAGCTGAAGAAGCCGTTCAGATAATTCTCAGAGCGTTGAGGATAAAAAAAGGATAATTGTAGTACCAGAGCAGCCAGGCGGGTGGTTTTAGCATGAACACTGCAATTTTTCTGAAGCAGCATAAGATTTGTTACTGAAAATGGTTCATGATCGACAGATAGAGTGGTCAAAGACAAGGAATGAGGGAGTTGAATCAGTAAGGAGGACTTAACCATACTCAATGAGAATTATCTGTCTCTGAGCACAGGCAAGACCTTAAGTCTGCTAAATTTTTAAGGGTTACTTAGCTGGATAAGTTGTAGTTCTAGCTTAAACCCTCTTACTGATGATCTTATTTCTTTTGCTCAATATATCGATCTTTTGCTTCCTGAAGTACAGTGATTGCTGTTTCCAGGTCTTTCCAACCGATAACTTTCACGCGTTTTTCCTCTAAATTCTTGTAGGTTTGGAAGAAGTGAGTAATTTCCTTAAATAGATGAGGTGGAACCTGATCCACTGATTCAATATAATTCCACATAGGGTCATTCTTTGGAACACAGAGTATTTTTTGATCTCTTCCTTTATCATCTTCCATATCAAATAGTGCCACAAGATGTACATCTATTACGCAGCCCGGAAAAGTAGGTTCCCATGTTAAAACCATGGCATCTAAAGGGTCGCCATCAAGTGCCAGGGTATCAGGGAAAAAACCATAATCCGAGGGATATACCATTGAAGAGAAAAGCATTCTGTCGTATTTAATTACTTTCTTCTCTTTATCATATTCGTATTTATTCCGGCTTCCTTTAGGAATCTCGATAAGCACACTTTCAACCTGTCTTTCCGTCATACCATCACTACCTTTTTACTCCTATTGTTGTTTTTTATAATGCAAGTTATTTGTGAATTCATAGACTATGTCCCCTGATAGGGTCATACTATTAAAATATGACCTCAAGAGTTTAATTTTCTTAATATGAAAAGAGAGGCCGAAAAAATAGACTTGAGGTGTTCTTTTATCCTTTTGTTAGATCTGGAAGAGTCTGACAGGGTAATATGGAAAACTTTATGTCTGCAAGAAGTTGCTTTCACCTGATTTTTGGTATTGCACAAATGTAGCAAAGCAGTCACTAAAATCATGCTGCATGCTTTTTCCGTAAAATGCGGAAGAAAGTCATCATGGGAGTTTGGTAATATTGATGAATTAAAAGGCATTCAATAAAAAAACTCTCAATAAAAGTATTCTTAATAAAAAGACTCTTAGTAAAAATAAATACTGGTATGTTCGAAAAGTGTTTTCTGTTTTTCAGGTTTTAGTTCTTAAAATTGTATTGGTTCCTTATCTTAATCTGCCATACCTGAAATGACATCAGTTTTAATTGGTAAAAACACAATTATTCAAAAAAATAAGGCAAGATATAATCACAAATCTTGCTTTTATTACAATTTTCGTTAAGGAAAAGTCCTTAATGGTAAGAAGGATCTTCTATATCTGCCTTTAATACTTGATCCTCTAATCTTAAACTTACCATTCTAATTTGCATTCAATTTGGCATTTTCATTTTTAACATTTTTTCACTTTTTTATCAGTAACCTGTATTTTCAAAGTTACTCTTCCTGGGCAGAAAGGTTAGAAAAATTGAGAATTGAGACTTTCGACGGTATAAGTGGTAGATAATCAACATAACCAGAACCTTCCAATTTATAAGGTTCGTCTGCAAAACCATCTCTGTTTTTATCGGAATGTGTCTGTGAAAAGCCGTTACCCGAAGGGGTTGCCCAGCAGTTACCACCAATATAAGGGCCGCCTACTATATTTCCTCCAGTTGTTTTCGTAGTATTGAGGATATTTACGGCTCCAGTATCAAAATTCACATTCACTGTATTGTTAAACATATTATTAGTAATGGTAGATGGAGCATCAACAAGATATAGTCCATTATCACAGTTTGTAATTTTATTTCCACTAACTGTTATGGTTTGAAACATAAGGTCAAAGGCATATACTCCTGTTTCGCAGTTGTAAATCTCATTATTAAGAATAGACTCGCTTCCGCTGTTCATATAAAAACCAATATCTGCAGCCATACTAAAATTAGATATTTTGTTATTTTGAACCGTACAGTAAAAAGCGCCATTCGTACCTTCAATACGGTCAAACGAGAAACAAATACCTGAAGATTTTCCTGGGCCTCTTATGTCAAAGTCTTTTATTACAACGTTACTTTCATAAATATTAAAGGCATTGTTTTTAGCTTTAATTATTGCTTTATATGGACTGCTTGACTCTACAGTTATATTCGCAGTTGAGATCTTAATGTCTCCACTGTATGTTCCGGGTTTTACAATTATTGTATCTCCAGAATGAGAATTATCTACTGCTTTTTGAATCGAGTTTCCAGGCTCTACATAAATAGTTTTAGCAGAAGCGCTGCAAGTAATAGCTTGAAGTGAAAGCAATACTGCTAATATAATCAATATAATTTTTTTTGTTTCCCGCAAGACAAAACCCCGATAAAGTTCCTTGGTATTGATAAAGTTTCTTAGTTTATTCGCTTTGATTTAATCTCAAAGACTTGGTTATTATAAGAATTTAGTTGATTCTCAAATAACTACTTATCCAGAATTTAGTTAATTTTCAAGTAAATAATAATCAAATATTTGTATTTTTAAATCTATTTGACTATTAACTGAACTAAAGTACTTTATTAACAAAGATCAACACTTTTAGCTGTTCGCCGTACATGACAACTTAACAGTTCACCATATATAACGACTTTAGTCTGTAAGATATAAAATAATATATAATTTTTCCTATCTACCCTGCATATATACTAATATTTTTTTAAATAATCTTAACTACTTATTATTTACTATATTTTTGTTAAGCAGCTTCAGTTTTAATCTAACAATCATCCCAGCTGGCTAAATCCAGCCTTTAATATTATCAATTCTTTCAGCTGGCTTATTCATTAGTTTAATTGTAGGAAATTACGGAAGCAAGAGAACCAGATAACTTTATAAAAAATAACTGAACTGTAAGATAAATATTTATAGCCAGTGAAAGTAGCTTCTATCAATAAAAAACATAAAAATTTCACAGTGGGGGAAAAACATGAAAATCAGAGTCGTTAGCTCAAGAGAAGAAATCTTTACATTGAATCCTAATGAACGCATTGTTCACCTAGCTTTCAGGCCTTCGAACAAGGATGTATTTGGACTGGTTGAAACCTGCCCTAAGATTGATGTGATCCAGTTACCTAAATCCTATATGGGCACAATCTCAAAGTCCATAGAGATGTTCCTTGAGATGCAAAAAATCCAGCTTATCGAAGGTGATGTATGGGGTCACAGGAAAGATATTAACGAATACTACACAGTTCCGTCCTCGGTTATTGAAAGAATAAAAGAAATGAGAGTTGAAGGTAAATCAAATGAAGATATTGAAGCAAAGGTTTCAAGGGAAAGCAAAATTAACCCTGAAATGGTTGCTTATATCATGAACAAGGAAGCTCCTGCCTGAGTTGATACATATCGGATATCTTGAAACTTTTTCACTGGAGATTTGACCGCACTCAAAAATAGTCCGAAAATTTTCAGGCCTTTCAAGGATTCACGTTATTCCTTGATCTCCAGCTTAAGTTTTCCTCTCACAGAAGCTTTATAAAAAGTTCCATGAACTAAAATTTAGCCTGTAATTCCTACTTCAAGGAATTCAACAGGAACATTTTCCTTTTTATCACTGTAGTGTTTCACCTTAGCGTTTCACCTTTATTTTTGAAAATTTTTAACTGAATTTTTTAATTGAGTTTTTAAATCTTTGAGTCTTCTATCTGTTCAAAAGTAAGCTTTTGAATTTTGATTTTCTGGCTGTGAAACCTATTTCTTTCGAGTGTAACAATTCTCAGGAAACCTTCTTTCTCAGGGCACAAGTTAAAAGTTCTTCCATTTTCGATTGGAATATCTTCCTGATTTCTGTGGCCGTGAACCTGGTAAGTGTTCTCATTCGTATTTTTATTAAAATTTTCAGCGACCAGATATGCATCACTGGCTTCTCCTACGCCGTTAATCATCTGATTGGTTCCGACAAAAACCAGATTTTCAGGAAGGCTGCTAAGCCCTCCGTGAGTTACAAGCACGCGTTTATTATAAAACTTGTAATAAACACATGGTTTTAGTTTCTTATGTAAGTCAAGAACATTATTTTTTGTAATGCCTGACTGCTCTATTTCTATCACATCGTACCAGGTATCTGCAAACTCGGAGACATGGTTTCATTCTCCGCCTTCAGGCAGCCTGCAAAAACTTTTTTCATGGTCTCCTTCAAGCAGAATTACATTATTCCTGCACATAATGGAGATCAGGAACTTAATAATTTCAGTATTCTCAGTATTTTTAGTTCCACTGCCTATGTAATCTCCCAGGAAGATATACAGGTCACTGTCATTTAACCCTCATGCAAGATATTGCATAAGAGCCATGTAATTCCCAGCTATATCCCCAATATGGTGGATCTTTCTGTAGTTAGAAAAATCAGTAGGCTTGTATTGAATTTTTTCATAAAATTCCTGTGGCTTTATTACCGTAACAAATGACGGCACCTTTTTCCTGTTTATTATGGAGTACAACTCGTCAATTACAGTTTCAGGCACAACTTCATACTCAGGCCTTTTCCCGTTTCTCTCCTTTGCAATTTCAAGGGAAACCTCAGAAAAATCAACACAAATAGCTGAGTATCTGTAAGTTCTGACAAGTTTCCTGTACTTCGCAATATCTGCATTTCCTGCATTTGTCGCATCGAGAACTATGAAATCACCGTCCTCCATACGGCATTTAATGAGAGAGTAAATAAGTCCCCAGACCCGACGATTGATTTTCTGAGAGATTACAGTTTTTCCGGTAATGGAAAGTACAGGCGGCTTAATAAGCAGCCTGACACTGTCTGAAGAGATGGTATAAGGCTCAAGTTTATTTTCTCTGACAAAAGTTGACTTGCCGGAGCCAGGTATTCCTCTCAAAAATACCAGATACCTCATATCATACCTCAATAGTCTATATTATATTTCAACAGTCTGTCTCATATTTAACTATTAATCCCGTCTCTTGACTTTGATTTCAGATCTTCTGGTTTTATATTTTAGTTTTTACCTGCGAAATGATACCTGATTTAATATTACTATTGATTTTTATAATATTTATTTGGATAATTTTATGGTATCTTTTCTCAAGCAGGTACAGGGGAAAATCGTGGATCGGGAGTTTACGAGATACAAGATAATTCCTGGAGTTTTGATGCTTAACTGGCATTACCATAAGAAAGACTCAGGTATGCAGGGCTCCTTCAGATTTCAATGGTGAAAGATATGACAAACCACAATGAAACCGATTATGTCCTGCCTGGAAAGGCAGAATCTTACTGGATAGCAACCACGCCTGAGTCCAGTTATCCTCCTATTTCTGGAGATACTCACGTGGATGTGGCAATTTTAGGGGGAGGAATAGTGGGCATTACAACTGCTTATCTTTTAAAGGAAGCAGGAGTGCCGTCTGTGGCAGTGATCGAAGCAGATCGTATTATTACAGGAGTAACAGGTCACACAACTGCAAAAGTTACATCTCAGCACGGACTGATCTATGATCGCTTGATTTCAAAGTTTGGAAAACAACAGGCACAGCAGTACGCAGAATCCAATCAGGCAGCCATAAAAAAAATAGCTTCTATTGTAAGTTCAAAAGGCATAGCCTGTGATTTTGTCCGTAAGCCGGCTTATGTTTATGCAAGCTCTGAAGAATCAGTTGGAGATATTCGGAATGAGGTTGACGCTGCTCAAAACCTCGGGATTCCGGCTTCATTTAAAGCCGACTTACCTTTACCTTTTAAAACATACGGTGCAGTTTGCTTCGGTAATCAGGCGCAGTTCCATCCCCGAAAATATCTATGTGCCCTTGCAAGGGAGATTGATGGAGATGGGTGTCATATTTTTGAAAAAACGAGGGCATTGAAGATTGAAGGAGATGGCCCTGTAACTATAACGACAGATAAGGGAACCATTAAAGCACACAAGGTTATCCAGGCAACACATTTCCCAATTCATGATAAACCAGGAATGTTATTCCAGCGTCTTTATCAGTCTCGTTCATACGTGCTAGGGGTTCGTATTGAAGAGCCTTTTCCGCAAGGAATGTTTATTAGTGCCGAAAAACCTGTCAGATCTTTACGTTCCCAGTCTGCCGGAGAAGATGAGTTAATACTTGTATCAGGGGAAGGACACAGGACTGGAGAAGGGAATGAAATTGACCACTATAGAAACCTCGAGAAATGGATTAGGTCAGTTTACTCTGTCAATTCTATCGATTATCACTGGTCGACTCAGGATGTCATAACTGTTGACCACGTTCCTTACATTGGCCGGCTAACCTCAGACAACGAAAACCTGTTTATTGCAACAGGGTTCAGGAAATGGGGCATGACCACAGGTACGGTTGCAGCCATGATTCTTACAGACATGATCCTTGGACGGTCTAATCCCTGGGAAGAGGTCTATAACCCTTCGCGATTCAAACCTCTTGAATCGGCTAAAACCTTCTTTTCGCAGGTTGCTGAAGCGACTAAAGGCCTTATTGGAGACAGGATAGTTCCAGTTCATGAAAAAGCTTCGCAAATTTTGCCAGGGGAAGGTGCAATTGTCAACATCGAGGGTGAAAAGGTTGCTGCATACAGGAATGACGCAGGAGTGCTCCATAAGCTTGATCCTTCCTGCAGGCACATGGGATGTATTGTTTCATGGAACAATGCAGAGAATACATGGGACTGTCCGTGTCATGGTTCTCGATATAACGCAACAGGAGAAGTAATTAAAAGTCCTGCAGTATATGGACTTCCCGAAAAGAAAGTGAAGGAGTAATATTCCAGTACCTGTACAGAGACGCACAGTTATATTGGGCGAAACACTGGGTGAAACTGGACGAAACATTGGGCAAAGCATTGGGTGAAGCAGTGCTCTACTAATCGTTCACCTATATCAATAAGAGGGCAATGAGGGGGTTCTTGAGCTCTTAGAATAGTGAGAATAAAGATGAGAGGATCCATATGACAGACAGAGTGAACACTGGCTATAATCTGCCTGGCAGGGCAGAATCATACTGGCTGGCAACTACCCCTGACTCAAACTATCCTGTTCTTCCAGGAGATGTTCGCGTTGATGTGGCAATAATTGGGGGAGGAATTGTCGGAATTACTTCAGCTTTTCTTTTAAAGCAAGCAGGAGTGTCAGTCGCCTTGATTGAAGCAGATAGGATAATAAAAGGGGTTACTGGCTATACGACTGCAAAAATAACATCTCAGCATGGCTTGATATATAATAGACTTATCTCCGAGTTAGGAAGAGACCAGGCGAAACAATATGCTGACTCTAACCAGGCAGCAATCGAGAAAATTGAGTATATAGTTCGTTCGTGGGATATATCCTGTGATTTTGCCCACAAGCCAGCATATGTCTATGCCGGGTCTGAAGATTCTGCGCAGGATATTTTGGATGAAGTTCGGGCAGCCAGAAGCCTGGGACTCCCAGCCTCTTTTGAAGATAGTGTGCCGTTGCCTATTGAAACATATGGCTCAGTCCGCTTCAATCACCAGGCCCAATTTCATCCTCGAAAGTACCTGTGTGCACTCGCCAGAGAGATTGAGGGAAATGGTTGCTATATCTTTGAAAAAACACGGGCACTTGGAATAGAAGGAGGAGAGCCCGTAGTACTGAAAACTGATAGGGGAACCGTAAGAGCTGACAATATCATTCAGGCAACTCATTTTCCTATTGTTGATAATCCTGGAGGATTATCCGATAAGTTATCTCAATCAATGTCATATGCGCTTGGAGTACGTATTGAAGAGAAGTTTCCGGACGGGATGTTTATTAACGCTGAAAAACCGGCCAGGTCCTTGCGCTCCCAGCCTGCAGAAGGAGGTGAACTGGTACTTGTAGTTGGTGACGGGCATCCTACAGGTCGTGGAAATCCAACCCATGAGCATTATAGACATCTTGAGGCATGGGCCAGGTCGATCTATAGTGTACAGTCTATTGACTATTATTGGTTGACAGAGGACGTTATGCCTGATGACGGCATACCGCTGATTGGAAGACTCACTCCTGACAGTGGACACTCTTATCTGGCAACCGGATTCCGAAAATGGGGTATGACAACAGGCACTGCTGCAGCAATGATCCTTACGGATATGATTCTTGGAAGGGATAATCCCTGGACTGAGGTATATGATCCTTCAAGATCTAAACAGGTCTCGATTGTTCAGGAGGATATCTCCGGAGTCGAACCAAATCAGGGAGTTCTTATTGAAAAAGGGAAGGATAAGGTAGCAGTATATAGGGATTCACAGGGTGTGTTTTATACTCTCAACCCTGCCTGCAGACATATGGGATGTTCTGTCTCCTGGAACGATGCTGATAAAACCTGGGACTGTCACTGTCACGGTTCTCGTTATAATGCTAGAGGAGAAGTGATTTTAAGTCCTGCTGTTTATGGACTTCTGGAGAAGAAAGTAATGGAGCAAAAAAAAACCTATAGTGAAGCTGCCGATATGACGAGACAGGAGCAAGGAGCAAATGAGTAAGAGGGGACGAATAATCTAAAAGTTTGACATCAGATCAAATGGGTGGGGAGATAAGAATATATCAGTATCTTTTAACTTATTTTTAAGGAAATAGATTTAAAATCTCTATTCAAAATCTCTATTCAAAATCTCTATTCAAAATCTCTATTCAAACCCATCTGCTTTTGAACACACTGTTTTTTATGAAATAATGGCTTCATATAACTCCCATCGTTTTAATTCACTAACAATTTTTTAAAACAGCGTTTAGAAGAGCAAACAGTAAAGAATTAAAAGTTCGTAAACAGGTAATAGTTGGACAATATGTATCAATGAAGGATATTTTAAATACTGATTCTTTTTTATGAAGTCATCTCCTTTTTTATAGTTTTTTAGAATCTTCATGTTAGAAACATATAATACTAAATATACTATATTTATATGCTGAAAATATAATTACTATAAAATGGATAAGTTTGTTTGGGGTACATAATAAGCTGTAAAAAGGAGTTATTATATATTTCAAATCTATGGGATGAAGTAGTACGTCCTGAGTATAAAAATATAATATTCTGGGCGGTTATAATAGGTCTGCTTCACATACTTAGCCTTAGTAACAACCTTCTTTTTCACACTCTTGTAGAAATGTTTAGTATTATCGTTGCCTATATTATTTTTCTTCTTGCCTGGGAATCAAAGACTTTTCTGGAAAACAGGTACATTTTATTTATAGGAATATCCTATTTTTTCGTTGGAACCCTTGATCTTTTACACACATTGTCATATGAAAGTATGGGAATTTTTCCCGGATTTGGTACAAACCTCCCTACCCAGCTCTGGATAGCTGCAAGGTATATGCAAGGTATCTCATTTCTGGTAGCGTCGTTACTTCTGATAAAATATGGAATGAATGGTGTAAGAGATTACGTAAGACCCGTAGAAAAGTCTATGTTTGCCTGGAGGGTCTTTTTTATATATGCAGTAACTACCCTCTTATGCATACTCTCAATTTTTGTTTTCAGAAACTTTCCTGATAGTTATATCGAAGGTTCCGGACTCACTCTTTTTAAAATTCTAAGTGAGTATGTAATATCTTTAATGCTTTTTTGCTCCCTAGTTCTTTTGTATTTCAAGAGGAATTGTTTTGAAAATAAGGTCTTTAAGCTACTTGCAGCTTCTATAATACTGACAATTTTTTCAGAATTAACATTTACTATATTCACTAATGTTTATGACTTCCAATTTGCTCTCGGACATTACCTCAAACTCCTGTCTTTTTACCTGATTTACAAGGCTATTGTAGAAATGGGATTTGGAGAGCCCTATAGCTTTTTGTTCAGGGAATTAAAATATAACGAAGAGGACTTAAGGCAGAAAGCAGCTCTCCTCTCGGAAGAATACAATCGTATGTGTGGGATAATTGGAATAAATAAATATCTGGCAGAGGATGTAGGGAAATGGGATAAGAATGAAAAAAGTTACTATTCGTTCATTCAAGATCTCCATGGAATCTTGTTCCAGCTTAATAAAGACTTCAGACTACTATTTTTATACGGACCTGTTGAGGAAATGATAGGTTATATGAAACAGGATTTCCTATCCGGAAAAATTAATTGGGAAGAGATAGTCTTACCTGAAGACCGTCATGTGATTTTTGAAAACAGAGAAAAATTAAAATCAAATTTGGATTTAGTCATTGAAAGTGAATACAGGATACGTGCCAAAAACGGAGAAATAAAATGGGTCAGAGAGTTTTTGCAAAAAATATCGGATGAGTCTAGAACGTCTGCGAAATTTCAGGGTTCGGTTCACGATATTACTCAGTATAAAATGGCAGCAGAAGCACTGAAGAAAATAGAAGGCACTCGTATAAAAGAGATTCACCACCGCATAAAAAATAACCTTCAGGTAATATCATCCCTGCTCAGCCTTCAGGCAGAAAAATTCGAAGATGAAAAGGTACTCGAAGCCTTCAGGGAAAGCCAGAACCGCGTTGCATCCATAGCAATAATTCATGAGGAGCTTCATGAAGGTAACAGCATCGATACTCTCGATTTTGCAGATTATCTGCAGAAACTGACCGCAGATCTTTTCAGTTCATATCATGTGGGCAAGAGTCATGTAAACCTGAAGCTTGAACTTAAACATGTTTATCTTGGCATGGATACTGCAATTCCTCTTGGAATTATCGTAAATGAACTAATCTCAAACTCTTTGAAGCATGCTTTTCCTGACGGAGATAACGGTGAAATCAGTATTCAACTGCAAGAAGCAGACAAGTACGTCTCAAAACCAGAAAAGCCAGAAACGGGCATAAGCTGTCAGGATGAACCAAACATTGATTACATTTTGACCGTAGCTGATAATGGCAGAGGAATTCCCGAAGAAATTGACTTTATAAATACTGATTCCCTGGGGCTCCAGCTAATAAATATTCTCACAGAACAGATTGACGGTTGTATTGAGCTCAGAAGGAACAGGGGAACAGAGTTCGTTATCTGGTTCAGTAGCTCCGAAAACTCTGGAAAATTAAAATAAAACTGTTTTTGAGAACCATTTTTGCCATATAATACGGATATTTAAAACAGAATTAAAACTTAAAACAAAACTAATATTAAACAAAACTAATACTTAAACAAGACTAATACTTAAACAAGACTAATACTTAAACAAGACTAATACTTAAACAAGACTAATACTTAAACAAGACTAATACTTAAACAAGACTAACATTTAAACAAAACTATATTTAGTCTTTTTCCTACTTGTTTTAACTTTTTATTCTTTTTCCAGAAGGTATTTTTTAAACCATTCTCCAGCCAGATTTGCGACCTGTTCTAATGTTCCCGGTTCTTCAAAGAGATGGGTTGCTCCGGGAACAATCTTAAGTTCTTTTTGTTCCACTTTCAAGCGGTCTAATGCCCACTCGTTCATTTCTATTACTTGATAATCTTCCCCACCTACAATAAGTAGTGTTGGCGCCTTTACATTCGGCAGGGCTTTTTCTGCCAGATCGGGCCTTCCTCCTCTGGAAACTACAGCCTTTATAACGTTCGCATGTTCTTTTGCAGCTATGAGTGCTGCTGCAGCTCCCGTACTGGCACCAAAGTAACCTATGTTGAGATTTTTAGTCTCAGGATTGCTGAAAAGCCAGTTTGTTACGCTAACAAGCCGGTTTGCAAGCAGGTCAATATCAAACCTTAGGTGAGCAGTTATCATATCAATTCTCTCTTCCTCAGCTGTCAACAGATCAAATAACAGTGTTCCAAGGCCTTCTTTTTGAAGTTCCTGCGCAACATATCGATTCCGAGAACTGAAACGACTGCTCCCGCTGCCATGTGCAAAAACGACAATTCCTTTTGCTCCTTCAGGAATTGTGAGGTTTCCTTCAAGTGTAATAGAATTAATCGGGATCTTGACTTCGTTACTGCTTTTACCTTTACTTGATAGTTCTCTCATTATAACCCCCCAAAACATTTTACTACTAATTATAGGTCTGAATCTGAAAAATAATAAATTGCGTTACTAAATACAAAACATTACTATTATCTTTAAACTGCATTACTAAATATAAAACATTATCAGTTTTAAATTGCATTACTAAACATCAAACATTACTATCTTTATAATTGTATTACCAAATACCAAACGTTACTATTATCTTGCTGGGAGAGCTCTTGCTTTATCCAGAAGTTCGCAGACTTCTTCATCGGTGGTTTGACTGAAATTCCCGTACCAGGCTCCCACCCCATAGAAAGGTTCAGGAGTAGCTACGCATATTACTTCGTCTACCTCCCTTCCGAAAAGCTCACACGTATCACGTGCTCCTGTGGGCACTGCAACCACTATTTTAGCCGGGTTTTTAGTTTTAATTGCAGCTGCAGCTGCACGCATTGTTGCACCTGTAGCAAGCCCGTCATCTATTAAAATCACAGTCGAGCCGCTGATCTCAGGCTTGGGTCTATCTCCACGATAAGCGCGTTCCCTGCGTTCAAGTTCCTTGAGCTCATTCTCAGATACCATATTAATTACCCGTTCAGGTATCTGAAAAGACCTGACAACATCTTCATTCAACACACGGATATTGTCCGAAGAGATTGCTCCCATTGCCAGTTCTTCATTTCCGGGTACTCCCAGTTTTCGTACTATGAACACATCCATCCTTACGTTAAGTTCCTTTGCAACTTCAAATGCAACAGGAACCCCACCACGTGGGAGTGCAAGTATCAACACATCTGAACGGTTTGCGTATTTCGAAAGTTCTTTTGCAAGCTTTTTCCCGGCATCCACCCGGTCTTTAAAAAGTGCCATTTGTCCCTCAACCCCTGTCGAACTTGATTAATTGAAAAGATAATCTAAGATAAATCACATTGATTTATAGTATCTATGTTCAAACCCTTAAACGTATAGAGTATAAAATTTAAGCTTAAAATTTATATAATTACTTCTTTTTGAAATGGGACTAGGGAAAGAGTAAAAATTTGAAATATTATCTGACAATGTTCTGAAAAGTTTATAAAACAACAAACTCTAAAAAATTATCAAATTGAAAACTCAATAATTGTAGACCAGTTTCAAATACAGCATATAAAACATGACTTAAGATTTACAGTAGATTCGGTACACTCCAATTAATTTCCTATAGTAATATGTGTTATCAAGCCGTTCAAACTTTTTACGCCAAATTATTTTTTGCTTGTAGACAATTTTTTGAATAATTAACTTAAAATAATTTATGTTCTTATGTATATTATAAATTTCGAAAGTGGGTTGTTGTATATGAATAAATAATGAATTGCTTGATCATTGATGATTCTTCTTGGAATTGATGTACTTGGAGGAGCATATTGTCTGCGCTGCTTTACTGAGAATACAATTAATAAGGTATGGTGCCTCCTGGCTTTCTCTTATTCTCTTTTCTGCAATGCTTTTTACTCTTCCGATTCCGTTATTTGCAGGTTATTCAGGTCAAAATTATAATCTCAGTATAATTCAATGTTAAGATCAACTTAATGTTAAAAACCATTTGCTTAATGTTAAAATCGTTTACTCAATGTTAAAATCAACTTAATGTTAAAAACCATTTACTTGATGTTAAAAACACTTTGTAAATCTAAACATTCAGTCTTATATAAAGTTCATGAATTCTTGAGGCGTTAGGTGCAAGGGGGTGATTGAACATATCAGATGTCAGGAAAAACATACTCAAAGTAGACTTCTACGAATTGATGGTCTGGATAACCATAATTATTTTGCTTTATCTAATTAGCCTTAACAATTACCTCCTCTTCCATATAGTAGTAGAACTGTTTAGCGTCTACTTTGCATACGTGATATTCCTAATCATATGGAAGTCAAGAAGCCGCCTGGAAAACCGATACCTTCTGATATTGGGGATCGGTTACTTTTTCGTAGGAAGTTTTGACTTTCTGAATGCGCTTGCGTTTCACCACATTAAGGTATTTCCAGAATTTGATACAAACCTGACTGCTAAGTTCTGGATCGTCGCAAGATTCCTGGAAAGTATTTCTTTTCTGGTAGCTCCGTTGTTTTTGATATGCGCTGGAGATAGACAGGAGAGAAACTTCAAAACCCTTGAAAGCTCAATTTTTGCCTGGAAGGCATTTCTTGTATATGCAGTAATTAGTGTTACTTGCCTAATTTCAATTTTTTTTTCCGAAAACTCCCAGGATTCTTATTTCCAGAGTTTGGGGTTTACTCAGTTCAAAGTAGCTAGTGGATACTTAATTTCTTTTGTGTCTCTTTGTTCATTTTTTCTCCTGTACATTGTCAGAGATAGGTTCGAAGAAAAGGTTTTCAATTTACTCTCAATCTCCCTGGTGCTTACAGGTTTTGTTTCACTGTTATTTACATTCGACAGTCAAACAGGTGAGACTCCAAGCATTATAGGTCTCTTCTTTAAATTATTGTCTTTTTATCTGGTTTATAAAGCAATCGTAGATATCGGATTCGAAGAACCTTGCAGTCTTCTCTTCAGAGAATTTAAACACCGAGAAGAGGATTTCAGGCAGAAAGCTGTTTTCTTTGAGGATGAGTACGGTCATATTTGCAGAATGATAGGTAAAAGATACCTAACTGCATATCGAAGTGCTAAGAAAGAAGACAATCCGGAATACGAGTCAGATAGTTATAGTTCCTATATGCAAAATCTTCAGGGAATCGGGTTTCAGTTCAATAAAGAGTTTAAACTGATATTTCTACATGGTTCGGTTGAGGAAATGACCGGCTATTCGAAGCAGGATTTCCTCTCTGGAAAAGTTGACTGGCAGGAAATAACCATACCTGAAGACCGTCCTGCTATTTCTAAAAAAAAGGAAAAATTAAAACTAAACATTAATTCTATCGTTGAAAGTGAATATCGTATACAGAAAAAAGACGGGGAAATAAAATGGGTCCGTGAGATCGTCCAGAGAATCCTGGATGAATCAGAAAGTTCAGGAAAGTTCCAGGGATTGGTTTATGATATCACCGAACGCAAAATGGCTGAGGAAGCTCTGGAAAAAATAGACAAAATCAGATTAAAAGAGGTCCATCACCGCATAAAGAATAACCTTCAGGTAATTTCATCTCTCCTCAGCCTTCAGGCAGAAAAATTCGAAGACAAAGAGGTGATCGAAGCCTTTAGAGAGAGCCAGAACCGTGTCGAATCCATTGCGATGATCCATGAGAGGCTCCATGAGAGCGAAAGTACGGATGCTTTCGAATTCTCGGACTACCTGAGAAAGCTAACCACAGATCTTTTCAATTCCTACAATGTAGGAAACAGGAATATAAGCCTCAAATTGAACCTTGAGCAGGTTTATCTGGGAATGAATACTGCAGTTCCTCTTGGAATTATTGTAAACGAAATCGTTTCAAATTCCCTGAAGCATGCTTTTCCCTCGGGAAAAGAAGGCGAAATCAACATAAATTTCTACAGAACTGAAACTCTTGCTACAGAGTACGGCATCTCAGGTCAGGATAAAAACCGTCCACGGAAGGAAGACTGTAAGGACTGTAAGGACTCTATAAACAATAATTTCCGTTACATGCTTATAGTAGCCGATAACGGGACAGGAATTCCCAAAGAGGTTGACTTTCAAAATACTGAATCCCTGGGGCTCCAGCTAGTAAACATTCTTGTTGAACAAATAGGCGGTTGTATAGAGCTTAAAAAAAGCCAGGGGACAAAATATATTATTTATTTCAGTAACGAAGGAAAATAAAACCTTACAATTTCAAAGTATTATGTCCATGCCGAATTTTTCCATTTTTGGAAGACTTTTTCCCTTACTTAACTAAGTAAAAGAGTCTATTTTACTTTAGTTCTCTTGAGGTGACTCTATGAAACGTAACACAAAGGAATGGAAAGAAAAAAGGGCTGAATTTCTCAAAGGTAAAACCTGTGCGTGGTGTGGATCTTCCGACTCCCTATGTATTCACACTCCCAGAGCTTTTTCTCCGACGCAGGTTAGCTCCGAGATTTACAGTGCTGCATATACCAGGTTCAGGGAAATTTACAGGCAAAATTATCAAAAATTCGATTCTATTCTTTCCGGCAAACACCGTCACAAAAGTCACCCTACCTGGCATAAAGCTTCAACTGTACATAAAACCGAACCTGATCATACTAACCTTGAGGAGCAATTTATTGAAGTTCTCCTTGAAGATTCAGAAGAAGGCAATTTCAAAAAGCTTTATCATGAATGGCTAGAAGAAACCGGAATTAAAGAGTTAATTGAAGAAGAAACTAAAAAAGCAGTGGAAGAACGTGAGTCCTTGAAAAATGCAATTGTGCTTTGCAAACGCTGCCATTTTGCAAGCCTCAGGGGTATGGATATCTGCCCTAAGTGCAGGAACAGATATAAGTCCGTAAACTATGAAACTTGTTTTGACTGTCTGCCTGATGAAAGAAAAGCAGAGTTTCGGAAAAGGCAAAATTGATAGTCTTCCCGAAATCCCGAGATTTCCTTTAAGTCTCTCTTTTCACCTTTAAGTCGCTCCTTTCATTTCCTTGATCCATAAAATTATTTTCAAAGAAGAGCCCAGCCGCTTCCTCCGCATACCCTGCAAGTTCCATTCTCAAAAATCCCGGAACCGTTACATAGAGGACATACTATCGCAGGCTGAGCAACGAGTACAGCACCCTGTCCCCCACAAGCTTCACAAATTTTGCCATTAACATGTCCGGCTCCATTGCAATGAAAGCATTTTTCTGGAGCATATTCGGTGTCTATATAGGTCTGGGGTATCTTATCACCTTCAAAGGTAAGATTTCAGAAGTATTGTCTATGAATTCTGATATCTATTTTGGCTTTATGAGTTAAAAGAGCTTTCAAAAAGATAAAAAGGAAAAGATTATAACTTAATTACCGGCTTTTCATTTCTTTTAGGATCTGTAGACCTTCTAATTCGCAGTGTCAAAGTGTTTATAAACGCTTTAAATCGCTATAAAAATTTGATTCTTAATACTAATTGAAAATTTTCCCTATAAATGCCTCTTTTTTACTTGGCAGTTCAAGCAATAATTTTCTTCAAAGAAAAGATGTTATCCGATGTTTCAACTGATTGCTAGCACAATATTCTTCGATATAAATGAATACTTTTCCAAAAAACCTTCCCATTTCTGTCTCTTCTTTATAATATTTATCAATATATCTTTACTTAATAACATAAAATATTACTTTTAATGATTCCGGTAGTTTTAAGTAACATCAAAAAAATAATATTAATTAGGGGAGAGGTTTTGGAGCTGTGTCTAGAGATGCAAGCTTTGAGACGGATGTCTCCTTAAATTTAGGGAGTTGGAATATGGCAAATAGGGATAATCCGGATTTTTTGTCAGCAAGCACAATAAAAGGAGATAAGGTCGTCAATAGGGAAGGAGAAGATCTTGGGAAAATTGAAGAATTAATGATCGATCTCCATGATGGAAGAATAGGATACGTCGTTCTTTCTTTTGGTGGATTTCTTGGTCTGGGTGATAAGCTGTTCGCCATTCCCTGGCAGGCTTTTAAACTGAGAACACACGAACATGCCTTTTTACTTGATATTCCTAAAGAGACTCTTGAAAAGGCAGAAGGGTTTGATAAAGACAACTGGCCTGTAACTTCGCATGAGTGGCTTTCCACTGTATATGGCTATTATGGGTATCAACCTTACTGGCAGACAGGGGTGCCTGAGGAAGCTGAATCACAAAGGATGGCCAGGACGGGAGGCACATCGTCATATAGAGAAAGTCCAGATTTCTTGTCTGCAGGCACGCTAAAAGGGGATAAGGTCGTCAATGCAGACGGAGAGGATATCGGAAAGATTGAAGAATTCATGATTGATCTTACAGATGGAAGAATAGCATATGTCGTCTTGTCTTTTGGCGGATTCCTGGGCCTGGGTGATAAACTATTTGGTATACCCTGGCAGGCTTTTACACTAATGCCACACGAACACGCTTTCTTACTTGATGTTCCCAAGGACGTCCTGAAAAAAGCAGAAGGTTTTGATAAAAATAACTGGCCTGTAACTAGTCGTGAGTGGCTTGCTACTGTGTACAGTTACTATGGATATCAGCCTTACTGGCAGACACAAAGAATAGAGAGCCGTCCGGGCAATATCTGAACCTTAATCATAGATACAGGTATAAGTACTGGCAAATGGGGGGTTGGAACTAACTTAATCGGGAGAGAAGTTTGTAATCGTTCTTGGAGTTCAGGCTTTAAAAATAGTTATCTCTTTAGTTTGGGGAGCTAGAATATGGTAGATAGAGATAATCCGGATTTTTTATCAGAAGGAGCGCTAAAAGGTAACAAGGTCGTCAATAAAACTAGAGAAGATATTGGAAAGATTGAAAAATTAATGATTGATCTTGCAGACGGAAGAATAGCATATGCCGTATTGTCTTTTAGTGGAATCCTGGATAAGGGAAATAAACTGTTTGCTATTCCCTGGGAGGCTCTTACACCAAAAATACATGAGCATGCTTTCATTCTCGATATCTCCGGTGAGGTTCTGGAAAAGGCCGAAGATTTCGATAAGAATAGATTGCCTTTAACCCTAGATGAACTCTCCGGAGTCTACACTTATTATGGACATCTGCCTTACTGGCAAACTGTAGTGGCAAAACAAGCCGGATTGCCTGGTGAGACCGAATCGGAAAGAATTGTTAGAATGAGAAGAACATCAGTTAGAAAATATCCAGATTTTTTGCCGGCAGACACAATAAAAGGAGAAAAGGTTGTCAGTATCGCTGGAGAGAATCTTGGAAAGATTGAAGAGTTAATAATTGACCTCCAGGCTGGAAGAGTGGCATATGCCGTCCTCTCCTTTGGTGAGTTTTCGGGTATGAACGGTAAATTCTTTGCTATTCCCTGGCAGGCTCTTCAAGCAAAATTTCAAGAACACGCCTTCTTACTTAATATTCCTAAGTATACTCTTGAAAAAGCAGAAGGCTTTGATAAGGATAACTGGCCTGTAACCACCTATGAGTGGCTTTCCACTGTGTATAGTTACTATGGATATCAGCCTTACTGGCAGACACCCAGACTATAAAATCTGTCAAAAATGTTTGAGCCTTTATCGAGAAAAAAGAACAAGTATTAACTACTGGGAGATAGGGTTGCTGGAACAAACTGAATCGGGGGAAAATTAAAGTTATGCCTGGAACGCAGGCATTTAAATATATATCTATAAAATTTAGGGAGTTGGAAATATGGCAGATCGAAATAATCCAGAATTTTTGTCATCAAGCACAATAAAAGGAGATAAGATTGTCAATGAAGCTGGGGATGACCTTGGAAAGATTGAAGAATTAATGATTGATCTTCGTGACGGAAGGCTAGCGTATGTCGTAATGTCTTTTGGCGGATTCCTGGGTCTGGGCGATAAATTGTTTGCTATTCCCTGGCAAGCATTTAGATTAAAACTTCACGATCACGCCTTCATCCTTGATGTTCCCAAGGACGTTCTGGAAAAAGCAGAAGGCTTTGACAAAGACAACTGGCCTATAACCTCCCGTGAGTGGCTTTCCACCGTATACAGCTATTATGGATATCAGCCTTACTGGCAGTCAAGAGTACATGAAGAAGTCGAATCACAAAGGATGGCCAGGACTGGAGGCACATCGGCAGATAGAGAAAACCCAGATTTCTTGTCCGCAGACACGCTAAAAGGGGATAAAGTTGTCGATAAATCTGGAAAGGATACCGGGAAGATTGAAGAGTTTATGATTGATCTCCAGGATGGAAAAATAGGGTACGTTGTAGTCTCACATGGTGGATTTCTGGGTATAGGCAATAAATTGTTTGCTCTTCCCTGGGAGGCTCTTTCACTTAGACTGCATGAGCATGCTTTCGCTCTCAATGTGTCTAATGAGACTTTCGACAAAGCAGAGGGCTTTGGCAAGGACAACTGGCCTTTAACTCGTGAGGAGCTCTCCAGAACCTACAGCTACTATGGG
>Ga0074193_1001743_pt1 | contig 23886 bp, 17 predicted proteins | sample EPASupsiteHSE605_FD_64523 | JGI IMG/M metagenome (GOLD analysis project Ga0074193, IMG submission 64523) | Bioremediated contaminated groundwater from EPA Superfund site, New Mexico - Sample HSE6-05 | ecosystem: Environmental > Aquatic > Deep subsurface > Groundwater > Contaminated ... | reverse complement strand
CTTGTAGATCTTGTTGTTATAAAATTTGATGTTTTCTCCATACTTTATCCTCAGCCCGTCTCCATGACCATCGTGCATATACATATTATATACGGTTACGTTCTTGCAGTAGAGGAAGTACATTATATTATAATATCCATCACCTTTAGCGAACTCGGTGTTACCGTCATGGTTTACATTAACCTCGAACCCTCTTATTACAATGTTACTATTTCCGGAACTGCTCATCTGCTGGATCAAAGGTTTCATTGGAACCCAGCCTGCATGATCAACAAGTTTGATAACAGCATTTGAATCCCCTTCAAGAATAGTATTGCTGCCGATGAGAAGAGTATCGTTAATAACATACGTAAAAGGACCTTTAAGGTGGACAGTGGTATATCCGGAGTTATCGGCCACGAACTTAAGGGCCTGATTTATCTGTACATGATCATCTTTTCCGTCGCAATTAAAATCTCCACTACCGTCACCTGCAACATAAACAGTTGGTGCAGGACTCCGGCATAAAGCAGTAGGAACACTTGCAAGAATAAGGCAACTTACCAGGAAAAGGATTCCTACTTCTTGTTTTAACATCGATATCATCTGAAGGTGATCAGAATAAAATTTATTAATATTTTTTGTAGTTAAATATTTGTAGAGTGACGTATCCACACCTCTGCAAAATTTATGGAAGTTTTTTAAAAGAATTTAATGTGTATGTCAGTTTTTCAGATATATTGGCCAAGTTATTGCAAATACTAGATACTTTCAGAATTCAAAGACTTTATAAACACAAATACATTTCTGAAAGCGCAAAGAGTAAATATGTAAGGACGCTTTTAAAGATAAGGCAACTCATCAATAAAAAGATTCCTGATCTTCGATATAACATAGAAATTTTTTAGCATTAATCATAACAAAATTAATAATTATTTCTTTTAGATAGATATTTGTCAAGTAACGCCGTTATACAGTTACAAAATTGTTATGGTTTGCTAAAATTCCGCATAAATTTGTTAGTCTTTTGTGTATTTGAGATAAGTTTTGCACATGATATATGGGAACTCAATGGCTGTAGAAAAAAGTAAATTTATTGTATACCCCGTAAATTGTATGGGTAAAAGTAAATTTCATACACTTACTGAAAACTTAAATTTAGCCAAGTCAGAAACATACTAAAAAACGCGTTAAACTTATAACCGTATGATAAATTTAGTTATATTTATCTAGTTAAAAAACTCTCCTTTAAGTTGAAGAGAACACGATTTGTCAGTTTCTAATCAACTTCTAGCAATAAAAAGTGAGATCAAGATAATATCAATTGCTTGACTCTTTTACGATAGAGCTATAATAGTTAAACTAACGAAGAAAACTGCAAAGTGAAGATTGGTAGTTTACTCAAGTATGAAAACAGCATAAGTTATAAAACTACCTTCTCCTGCATTTGTTCTATAAAACAAATATGGATAAAGTTGCAGATTTTACTTTTTACATGTTTATAGGTATTGATTAAACGATATCTTTGCATATATCCAGAATTTTTCTTGCAACTCCGTCCCAACTGTGATTCTCAACGACATATCTTCTGCCTCTCTCTCCCATAAGGGTTCTGGTACTCTTATCGAGAAGTAATTTTACTACAGCAGTCGCAAGTTCTTCAGGACTCTCAGGAGTTACTGAGAGTCCACCACCTGAAGCTTCAATTAAGTCTTTAACTCCTGAAATACCACTTGCAACAATAGGCTTCCCACAGGCAAGGTATTCATAAGTTTTCAATGCTGAAAGTCCTATCTTTGAGTTTCTTTCCTTGATGAAAGGTGCAACGCAAACATCGGCTGCATTGATGTAGAAAGGAACCTGTTCATAGGGAATTCTTCCGGTGAAAGTAAATTTATCTGAAAATCCTAACTTAGAAGCTGTTTCCATCAGTTTATCCTTCATAACTCCGTCCCCGACAATAAGAAAATGAACATCCGGACATTTTTCAAGAATTAGAGGAGAAGCATGAATGAGAAATTCAACTCCCTGCCAGGCTGCAAGATGACCGACGAAGCATACGTATTTCTTTGAGCTTTCAAGCTGCAGCTTCGCTCTCATCTGTTCGGATTCTAGAGGCTTGAACACATCAGTATTTGCCCCATTATTAATAACATGGATTTTGCTCTCAGGAATAGAGTATAGTCTCACAAGTTCGTCCCTGAGTTTATCCGTGACAGAGACAATTCTGTCGCAATGCCTGTAGTTAAAGTTTTCAGACCGAAGTGCAAGGTAAGAGAAAACTCTATACGCAAAGGACTGTGAATTTGGATCTACCTTTAACTCATCCAAAACTATCCCATTAACTTCTACAATGGAAGGAATTTTTAAAATTTTACATAAAATTATTGGAAAGAACGGAAAAGAGTTCTGGCGAAGATAGAGTACGTCAGGCCTATTTTTTATGCAAGAATAAAGAAGGTAAAAAGAAAGCATGAATTCGTAAGAAGGCTGTACAAGATATTTATTGTCTATTACAGGCACATATTTTATCCCTGAAAGAGAACGGTCTACACTCTTCTGTCCGGGTGCAAACAGGACTATATCAGTATATTTTTTTAAATTTCTTAGAAGCTCAAGAATGTGGACATTCGAACCTGATTTAGTATTAAAAGAGCCGTAATAAACCAGGAAAATGTTATTTACTTTTTTTAACATAATGGTAGCCGGTTACCAGAATAGCGAAAGTAGTTAATTAGTTTATCCCACGACTTTAGTTATTATTTTCATAACCTCAAGAACGATGGTTTAGCATAAAGTTTAAGGATAGAAATTAAACACATTTTGGAGAGAAGTATTTATAGGATTAACTCTCTCCTCTGTCTGCTTTTGATGCATCCGAAGCGAAAACGAGCAAAAGATTATGAAAGTACTGGAAGCATGTCAGGAATTTCCTAACAGGTATTATCCTCAACTTGGAACATTCATAAAACAGAGTATAGATTCAATTGCAAATCAGGGAGTAGATGTTACTGTTATTTCCCCAAAACCCTTTGTCCTTCCTGTTTCTGTATTTCCATATCATAACTTTTTTAAACTACCAAAGATTGAGCATACCAAAAAATATGACCTTCATTATCCACGCTATGTTTATGCAGTTCCCAAAAAATATTTTTATCCAATAACAGGGTTCTCATACTCTCACTTTGTTTTTGAATACGCGATCAAAAATATAAAGCCCCAGCCAGACCTGATCCATGCACACTTTTCATATCCTGACGGATATGGAATGATGAAGCTTGCAAAGAGATGGAAAGTTCCTCTTGTAATAAGTGCGCTGGGTACAATAGAAAGAAAAACTGCTTATGAAGGCTCCTATACATCTAAACAGATTATAGAGGCAATGAATTTTGCAGATAAAATTCTTTCTGTCAGTGAAGACCTCAAGCTTCATATAACAAATCTGGGAATAAACGAAGAGAAAGTTCATGTGGTTCCAAACGGAGTTGATACAGCAAAGTTCAAACCTGCAGGAAAAGCACATGCAAGGGATCTTTTAAATCTACCGCAGGATAAAAATATTGTTCTCTTTGTTGGAGCTCTTAGGAAAATAAAAGGTGTGGACTACCTGATTGAAGCTGCAAAAGATTTTGTGAACACGAACACCGATCTTTTTATGGTAGGCAGGGACGACGGCTTGAGAAAAAGTCTGGAAAAAAGAGCACAAGAGCTCAAAATTGCAGATCACGTTAGATTCACTGGGCCCGTAGACCATGAAAAGATCCCGCTCTGGATCTCAGCTTCTGACATCCTCGTATTACCTTCTCTTTCTGAGGGTAGACCAAATGTAGTACTCGAAGCCCTTGCTTGTGAGGTACCGGTCGTGGCAACCAATGTAGGTGGGATACCTGAGATCATGATCGATGGGGAAACAGGCTACCTGGTGCCTTCAAAAAATCCTATAGAGATATCCAGAAAAATTAATAAATTGCTTGAGAATAAAAGCCAGAGAGAAAATATGGGGAAGCTAGGGCGTAAAAGCATAATTCAGAGAGGACTGACCTGGGAATCCCATGCAAAAAAGACTGTGGATATATACTCAGAACTTTTGGAGAAAGCTTCAAGATAAAAACAAAAAACAGTACATAAACATTAAGTGTACGGGAAAAACAGATGCATAAAACTCTTTTCTTATTTTAATTTTTTATGCTTCTCAAATTAAGTGAATAACAGATAAAAACTCATAAAAATTTTTACTCACGTACAATACCTGCTGTACTATTTCATCTAGAAGTAAAATAAGGTTGAGGAAAAAGGAATCTTAAAAAATAAATTTCAGAGATTATTTAATCCCTGATGTGGAATATAAATGTTTATCGATGGATTTGAATAGATTTTGTCAAGGCCTTTGAGGTTGCTCTCTAGCTCAAGCTCGTTTTCGGGTATCCCCTGATAGAAATAATTGGCAGTATCTTTCAGGGTGCTTTCCTCACTGCCAAAATATAATCCACTCCTGAGAAACTCCCTGGTTCTTAGAACTACATAACCTTTGTACTCTGGCAGTTTATTTACATCACCGATTCTGTAATTATCGTAAGATGAGATATTCAACTCCGCGGATTTCGAAGGTATCAGCGGGACATAAAAGAATCTTGAAGCGTAATAATCGGTGTAAACAGACTTAGTTGAGGAATTGACAGGAACATACTTGAAAACATGATTAAACCCACTTAACTCTTCGGAAGTAAAGTATTCATGTTTTGCTTCTTGACCAAGAAAACTCGAATCTGAAATACTGTAAACCGAAGAAACTAAAATAAAAATAGAGAACAATAAGGTCACTAATAGAGCGGAGTTCGATTTCTTAGAATACTTAACCATATAATTCCAGAATATGTACAATCCGTATCCCATTATGAAAGCCATAAAGGGACTGACGAAAAGCATAAATCGATCAACTCTAAAGAGGACTTTGAACTGCCAGATCGTATTCAGGGGATTGGGAATATAAAATATAAGAGTTAACAAAGCAAATAACCCTAGAACGGCAGCATAATTCTTCTTGTAATTTTTCAGAAGAAAACCTATTCCTATCAAGGTAAAGAATAAAAATACCGATTTATCCAGAAGCCCTATTAAATCAATCAAGCTTTCCTGAAGAACTTCTGAACCTCCGGCAGTTAAAACTACAGAATCCAAAAACTGACTCTGCAAACGGGGAGCCAGGCTCCTCTGTACAAACACATATGCTACGAAGAACCAGTAAGCGGAAAAAATAACATTAAGCAATATAAAGAAGGGTTTGCTGATATAGCTATTATTTCCTATTACATATTCCGATGCAAGAAGAATAATTAGCAATAGAACAAGCTGTGGAAGGGAAACATTGTGAACTAAAGTTAAAAAAACTGCAACAATTACTGAGAGAGTTTTTAAGGATAGTTTATCCTTTTTGAAATTGACACTGTAAATCAGATACAATAATACAACGAACATTATGAATGCCATTGTGCGGGTGATTACGTTTGTACCATAATAAAGCACGGTAGAACTTGCGGAGAACAGTACGCACGAGAGGAGTGAGATCTGCCTGTTGTTTGTTATATAGTTAATAAGGTAATAAAGGAAAATAATAGTTATTGCATAGACAGGTGCAGTTACCAGAAAAAGTGAGTTCTTTACGCTTATATTCAAGATCTCAGCAGCTTCTGCAATAAACACGTGATAAAGAGGGAAGTAAGCGTAATCGCTTAAGGAGGTAGGAATTGTTTTCCCGGTCAGTGCAGTGACTTCCGAAATAAAAATATGGGGCAGAATGTCTGTGGTACCGACATAGAAATCATAATTTAAAGTCACACTGAATATTAAATTAAGCGCGATTAAGACAGATTCAGCCAGAACAAGGGAAGGGTTTACGTCTTCAGAGAAAATTTGGAAGAATACAGACAGATAAAGTCCTAAAATAAAGAAGAAATAGTACAGAGGTCTGCTTCCTGGAGACAGCATAAGTACAACTAGGGAACCAATATAAAATGTCCCAAAAAGGTACGTAAGGGACTTTGTACTCAATGATGGGAAGATATCTATATCATGTAAACTTACATCTTTTTTGTAAATAAATAATATGAAAAGACAGGAAAGTATTGCAGGTACTCCTGTAAATAGCCCCCGAAGTGCATAACCGAACTTTTCGGTTGCAAACATCCATAAGAACGCGAATATTACTGCGAAAATGATAGCTAACGGAAACAGAAAAGAAATTAACCTCATTAAACGGTTATTATCTAATCCGGGTCCTGCTTCTTTGCTTAATCCCAACATACTATCTCCATGTCGTTAAATAATCATAATTTCATGAGTTCAGTAAACCTGGTATCCAAAAAGCTGTGTTTCAAAACCAATGAGAGTTCATCAGGGCTTTATTGATTAAGAATATTTTGCCCTGAAAAGCCTCCCATATACTCAAGTTTTTCGGTTGCTTTTTTACTATATGAACGAATAAGTCTGTAATCGTCAAACATTATCCGAGCAAGAACGGGTTTTTGAGATAAGAGGAGAATTTGTAAAGCTGTACAAAAATCCTAGCCCATAAGCGATGTGTTGCACAGGAATTATAAAAAGGGCAAAAAGACCGTATTTTGATTTCATTTTGTAGGCAACCTGAATTGAGGTAACAAAGACAAGAATAAAATACACGGCCGTAAGTGCAAGAAGAAGCAGGCTTGGAGTAGAGTACTTTATAGAAGCAATAAGCAAAGCAACTGCAAACACGATGGCAATTGAAGGCAAAAAAGCATACCAACGAACAAATTCTCCATGTTTTTTGAAAAGTTCTGCCATCCACATGCCATATTTAAACATCCTTACGGAAAAGGACTTGAGAGTTCCTCTTCTATGGTGCAGAACCTGCGCATTCGGGATATACAAAAATTTGTTACCTTTCTTACCAATTCTGTAGTTAAGATCTCCGTCCTGACCTACCACAAACCGCTCATCAAAACCTCCAACTTCCTGAATTGCAGCTTTTTTGTACATTGCATTACAGTTAGGAAGAGAGCCAACATAATGTTTTTTTGTGGAGTTTTTGGACTGAGCCGAGCCTCCTGACCCCAAGAAAGATTCCTGGGCATAACCCACCACCCTGCCAAATACAGGATCAGTGTCAAAGATCAGGTTCGGGCCTCCAAAACACACAACTTCCTCTGGAGAGGCTTGCATTTCACGAACAAGAGTTTTCAACCACAGAGGATCGACCTTACAATCTCCGTCAGTAAAGGCAACAAGTTCTCCCCTGGCATTCTTCACACCAAGGTTTCTTGCCGCAGCTACATTCTTTCTTTCATTTAAAAGAAGCTTGATAGGATATTTCTGTACTATATCGCGTGTTTTGTCGGTGGACATGCCATCAACGATAATAATTTCATAAGAATCTTTCGGGTAGTCTAGATTAAGAAGTGACTCAATACATTCTTCAATGAATTTTTCTTCGTTACGAATACCTACTATGACTGAAACGAAAGGGAATCTCATACAAATTGACCCCGTTTTAACATTATTGTTTTCGGATATGCTCATTTAAAAATATCATCCTTGAAATGGCATGCAGTATTATTCCAGTAAACACCATGAAGGCTCCTATAACCGTCAGCATTACCATAAGGAGTGTTGGCCCGAAGCGCAAGGATCCTCCCAGAAGAAAGTCCTGTAAAAATATCAGTCCCATAAGAAAGCCTGTAGATGTCATAATCAGGCCAGGAACGGAGAAATAATACAGAGGCCGTCTGTACTCCATATCTTTAAGGATGCGGAATAAGACTCTGGGTCCATGTATGAAAGGATGCTCACTTGAGCAGTCCTCAAGATCATACCTGCAATGGATTTCCACTTCAGTAAACTTCAGTTTGTAATCTTTGGCCTGAATCAGAATTTCAGAGCCCGCAGACATATCTGTACCATTTAAATTTATTTTTTCGATAGCTTTTTTTCCATAAGCTCTAAAGCCGCTCTGAGAATCGGTTACATTCAGACCGCCTGCAATATAAGTTGCGATATCAAGGACTTTCATCCCGAATTTGCGGTAAACAGGAACATTTTTACCGTTGCCATTGACAAATCTTGAGCCAATTACCAGATCAAAACCATTTTTTAAGGGTTCAAGAAGCTTGGGAATTTCGGAGGGGTCATGTTGACCGTCAGAGTCAATTATGACCATAGCATTTGCATCGAGCTTACGGGCGGTTTCAAAACAGTTCCTGAGGGCTGCTCCATATCCCTTATTTATTTCATGACGAACTACATAGGCGCCAAGAGATTCGGCGATATCGACAGTATTATCGGTACTTCCATCATCTACAACTACTACTCTGTCGACGTATTTTTTGCAACCCTTGATAACATCTGCAATGGCATGGGCTTCGTTATAGGCAGGCATGGCTGCAATCGTAATGGCCATATGCAATCATCTACCTCTTTGAAGATAAAGGTAAGAAGTCTCCGTGGTAACATAGTTTATTATAGAAGAATCAGTAAAAATTCCAAATTCTGCAAATATATTTTTCAGAGTCATCGCTCCACAATTTTTAGAGGGTTTCAAAAGGTCTTTTACGACTACGTTTACAGAGAATCAGTTAGGGAAATTGTTCTCCTCTTTTTACCTAAAAGAAGGAACATAAATACTCCGTAAGTGAGTCACAGCGTTTAATACAAGACCTGTATCTGTTTTAATAGATGAGCTATATAAGCGTTTAGACACGAAAAATAATTAGTCAGTAACTCCGATGACGAAAAACCGTTAAATCTATATGAAGTACCTGTTAATCGGAATAGTGGTTTAAAAGGCACCAATTATTTACTGGTGTAAGAGAATAATAAAAGAAAAAATTACACAGATATAAGAACTCAAGGACTTCCTTGTATATGTCAGTGTTCATAACCCTTCAGACTCAACCCCTGCAGACTCAACCCCGAAAATGTATTTAAAAAATTAAAGAGATGGGGCCTCAAAAGACTAAAACTTCTTTAAAAGAAAATAGAAAAAAGGGAAAAGTATTTTAAATAAAACTCAGGAAAAGGGAAAGATATTTTATATAACTAAGTAATTGAGTAGATCGGGTTAAAACATTCTTGAAAACGAATATAATTCAGGAAATATATTCTGCTAAATCAGAAGAAAACCGAGATTAAAACTCGGACAACTTTCACCTTTCCGGCGCACCTCTTCGCAGTTGAAGATTAAAAGTCGGTGAGAGGAAATCGGAAGGTTTCCGAAAAACCTCATAGGGAACAAAGAAATTGGCAGATTAGCCCGAATAACAAAAAGGCTGGGAAGCCAAAAAAACATAAAACCGTTTTATGAGGAGTTATATGGCCGGAAACCAGAAGTTCCCATCTGACCTGTTGTTAGTAGCAGGCCTTGTAATTCTTATGGACATTTTCGTATTAATTCCTGTACTTAGCGGAGGTATTATTCGCACAGCTCTTGGTCTACCCCTAATACTCTTCCTTCCAGGGTACGCTCTCATAGCTATGCTTTTTCCGGAAAAAAGCGGACTTGAAGGGATGGAGAGAATAGCTCTTTCTGTTGCAATGAGCGTCTCAGTTGTGCCTTTGATAGGGCTTGCACTCAATTATACCCCCTGGGAAATCAAGGAGATGCCTCTCATTACAAGTGTCTCCATATTTACCCTAATTGTATTGACAATAGCATACGTTAGAAGAAACTATCTACCTGCAGACAGAAAATTTGATGTCCCTTTCAGGGCTCTTACCCTAACTCTGCTATTAGGAATTACGGGAAAAACGGAATCAAAGACTGAGAAAAACCTCAGGATAATTCTAATTCTTTCTTTCCTTATCTTGATAGGAACTGGAGTTTACGTCATTCTGGTACCTCAGGATAAAGAAACATATACGGAGTTCTATGTCCTTGGAGCCAACGGGACGGCTAACAACTATAAAACAGATTATATACAGGGAGAAAGCGGGACCTACTTTATAGGAATAACAAATAATGAGTATAGAACAATGGACTATACAATGGAAGTAAGACTCGAAAATCAATCGCTGCCCCTTCCGGAAAATCTGCAGCATATAAGGCTTGCCAATAATAAAACCCTGGTAGAGCCTCTTGAGATTACGCCTTCTGTTGAAGGAGAGAATATGAAGCTTGAGTTCCTGCTCTTCAATGAAACTGAAAAGAATATACCTTACAAAGATCTGCACCTCTGGATAAACGTTGGAGAGGAGGTGTGAGGATGGGAGCATTTGAGAGTGCTAACGTGGAGGCCCCGGAAGGCATAAAAACGGAGATATCTGAGGATCTGAAGGAAAAAACACCTGAGATAGAAAACAAATGGGTTTATCTATCAATCCCGATTGTAGCTATCGCTCTTGCTGAACTGATGATATATTCGGGAAGAAAACTCGAAGCTATGGAAATATATGCATTAGTTCTGCTCGGGCTTTCCTTATCCATAATATATATAAAAAACAAGGATATTCAGAAAACCTATCAGAGTTTTCTCCTTCTACCGCTCCTGCGTCTGGTGGATTTTTCAATGCCTATTTTCTATGAAGAGAAACTTTACAACCTTATTTTCATATACTGTCTTATGGCAATTCCGGTAAGCATTGCAGCTATTAATCAGGAGTTTACTAGCACGCAGCTTGGAGTGACTTTCAAAAAAATATGGTTATATATTCCGTTATCAGTATTCATGGGCCTTTTATTAGGAGCAGGAGAATATATCATAGTCGGAAAAAATCCTCTTATTCAGGATCTTTCAATCCTTAACCTCCTGAGTCTCACCATAATTATGGTCCTTCTTGTGAGCCCTATAGAGGAGATGATCTTCCGATCAATCCTGCAGAATCGATTAGAAACAGTATTAGGCGGCCGGAAAGCGCTAATAGTTACAAGTATTTTATTCGGGTTAATGCATTCAGGATATGGGAGCGTTTACGAGATATTTTATATAACTTTAGTAGGTGCTGTTATAGGCTACCTGTTTTACGGAACCCGAAGCCTACCGCTTGTTGCATTAATTCATGGGTTTATGAATGTATTCTTTTTCGGGATTATTCCCCTTCTCCTTTAACTCTCTATGTCCATTAACGTGTTCCGAAAAAGAAAAAGTAGCTTAATCAAAGAAAATTAAACCAAAAGCGAAAGCCCGATATAGTTGGGAACTTTTTTCTGGACTATTCTCGATAATATAGTCAGAAAAACTCACTCATGTTTCTATAATAATGGAAATATACAATAAAGTAAATATTAACAGTTCCCCATGCTTTTCGCATTTTTCATATTTTTTATATTTTCCAGAATTAACCAGAGAGTTGATATATAAAATGTATTCCACTATAATAAAAAATAAATGAAACTCAGCAACTGCCAAGTATAATTGAAATTGCCCTCTATAGCAGAAATTGAGTCAGTTACGATTTTTGAAAAGCATTATTAAAAAAGCATTATTAAAAAAGCATTATTAAAAAAGCATTATTAAAAAAGCATTATTAAAAAAGCATTATTAAAAAAAATATTATTAAAAAAAACATTATTAAAAAAGCATTATTAAAAAAACATTATTAAATAAAGTGTTATTATGTTTAGAAGTTACTTTTTGAGACAAGACCACTGTTACTTGCCTATAGTTCAGTCCCATGGAAACAGAGTGGAGTGAAAATGTCAGTACACTATAAAGCCGCAAAACTTTGTTGAGATAGAAATCGAGCGGACACTTGGACAGCAGCCCGCTGAAAATTCATTGAAATAGTGCAACAACCTTGAAGAGAATGATTGCACCAAAGGAAAACATCAGTGGAATAATTCCCATATTCAAAGAAACCTTTACCGTACTTCCCCAATGTTTCGATGCAGGAAGGAAGTCCCTGAGCAAAAGCAATAAAAGTAAAACTGCCGCAGCCACAGATGCGCCTTCAGGAATTCCCGGTGTTACGGTAGTTACTGAGAGCATGCCTGAAGAAACGGAGTTAGACGTGATTAAACTTGTAAGAATAGTCAGCACTCCTCGAGTTAATTAGCATATTACAGGAACAATACGCGATAAGATATAAAAATCCTCCTCATACAAATTGATAAACATCAGGAGAGAAAGGATTAAACTCGTATTTTAGAAAAAAGTAGGAAGTTCCCTTAATAGATAACGAAAATACTGTAAGTTTGAGTTCGCAATCAAAGAATCAAAATTATATTGTAAAGTTATAGACGCAAAATATAAATTAAATGATTCTTGAAAAGATAGAAGAGAAGAGTAGAAAAATAAAACAAATCATTAAATAATTAAAAAACCCTCTAAAATAAAAATTAAGGATAGTTAGAAAAAAATCAAGAAATGAAGATGGAAAAAGTAATAACAATATCTTGGGTTTGTCCTGAGAGGTTTATTTAGCCCGATTATCGGGAAGATAAAAAATGAAAAACTATGAAATGAAAAGCTATGTAAAACTACAAAAAGTAAGCGGATGTTTTTATGCTCCAACAGAAAGTTTATCTGGTTAACAAACACCAGAAAAACGGGGGGAACAATGAACTCGACTGAATTTAAGATTCACAATTCTTCTAAAATATATGGAACCTCTGTAATTGGAAAAGACACGGTAATAATGGAAAATGTGATTCTAGGATATCCTGAACACAGAATTCTGATGGAAATCCTGAAGCAAAACATAGAAATTGAAAACTTTGATTTTCCAGGGTGTACGATAGGCCCGAACTCAATGGTAAGGGCTGGATCAACGATATTTTCCAACGTAAAAACCGGAAAAAACTTCAAAACCGGGCATAACGTAATGATTAGAGAAAATACAGAAATTGGAAATAATGTTCTTATTGGAACTAATGTTATTATAGACGGAAACGTGAAAATAGGAAATAACGTAAGTATCCAGGGAAATGTTTACATTCCAACCAATGTTGTTATCGAGGACAATGTATTTATTGGGCCCTGTGCTGTTCTGGCTAACGATAAATATCCAATTCGAAAGAAATACGAGTTGAAGGGTCCTTTCTTGAGAAAAGGCGCATCTATAGGTGCAAACGCTACCCTGCTTCCTGATGTTGAAATAGGCGAGGGAGCAATGGTTGCAGGAGGAGCACTCGTTACAAAAAATGTTCCCGCCTGGAAACTTGCAATTGGAGTGCCTGCCAGAATACAAGAACTCCCAAAAGATTTAAAGGAATTGAATCTAATATAAACTTGTAAAAATCAAGCTAAGTAAGATTAGTTTTATCAAGATTATTAAAAGAGGTTCCAAAATGATCCCAATTGCCAAGCCCCTTATGGGTAAGGAAGAGATTGATGCAGTGACAGAGGTCCTGAGGTCAGGTATGATTGCACAGGGTCCAAAAGTCGAAGAGTTTGAACTTGCTTTTTCTGAATACATTGGTTGTGAGTATGGAGTTGCTGTGAACTCTGGAACTGCAGCTTTACACATTGCGCTTCTTGCCCATGGTATAGGAAAAGGTGATGAAGTGATTACAAGTCCCTTCAGTTTTATTGCAACAGCAAACAGCATCCTTTATACCGGGGCAAAACCTGTTTTTGCAGATATTGATTTAGACACATACAATATGGACCCTGAAAATATTAAGGAGAAAATAACTCCAAAAACCAGGGCTATTTTGCCTGTTCATCTTTATGGACACCCTGCAGATATGAAAGCGATAATGGAAATTGCAGATGATAATAAACTCATTGTAATTGAGGATGCCTGCCAATCACACGGCGCAGAATACCTTGGAAAAAAAGTGGGTAGCTTCGGAACAGGGGCATTCAGCTTTTATCCTACAAAAAATATGACAACAAGCGAAGGTGGAATGCTCACCACAGATGAGAAGGAAATTGCAGAGAAGGCAAAGATGATTCGGGCCCATGGCTCAAAAGTTCGATATCTGCATGAAATGCTAGGTTTCAACCTGCGCATGACTGATATTGCAGCTGCAATCGGACTTGTACAACTTGGAAAACTGGATGGATTTACCTCAACCAGACAAAAGAATGCAGAGATTCTTTCAGCAGGGTTAAAGAACATACCCGAAATTGTGCTACCTGTAACAAAAGCCGAATGTACCCATGTATTCCACCAATATACGGTCAGAGCAGAAAAGAGGGACCAATTGGCAACTTTCCTGAAAGAAAAAGAAATAGGAACAGGAGTTCACTATCCTATATCCATTCACAAGCAGCCTTTCTACAGGGAACTTGGATACACGGATTCCTTACCGGTCTCGGAAAAAGCAGCGGAAGAAGTATTATCTCTCCCTGTGCACCCTTCATTATCCAGAATCGATTTGCAGAACATAATCGAAGCGACCAAAGAATTTTATGCAAAGGACTGATCATTTTTCCAGCCACTGCATTCTCATAACCAGGAAGTGAGATTTTTGATAAGAGTAGGAGTAATAGGTACAGGTGCTATGGGACAGAACCATGTAAGAATTTATAGTGAAATGAATAACGTAGAGCTTGCCGGAATCTCGGATGTAGACCAGAAGCGTGTAGAAGCAATGGCTACGCAATTCAAGACAAAAGCCTTTACAGACTATAAAAAAATGTTAGCAGAAGGACTTGACGCGGTAAGTGTTGTTGTACCTACTAAACTGCATAAGCAAGTTGTACTTGATGCTCTTGAGGCAGGCATAAATGTCCTTGTAGAAAAGCCGATTGCAGACACAACTGAAAATGCGGACCTGATGATAGCAGCCGCACAAAACGCGGGAAAAATCCTTATGGTTGGACACATCGAACGTTTTAACCCTGCAGTCATAAAACTCAAAGAAATTATAAACTCAGGCACTTTGGGAAAAATAGTCTCGATCTCAACCAAACGAGTAGGGCCCTATAACCCGAGAATAAGAGACGTGGGAGTAATCCTGGATATTGGTGTCCATGACATAGATGTAATTTCATATCTTTACGGCAAGAAAATAAATAGTGTTTATGCTATTGCAGGTGCAGATATTCACTCATTTGAAGATCATGCCTCAATTATTCTGCGTATGGACCATAATTTTGCAGGGGTTGTGGAAACAAACTGGCTGACTCCACACAAGATAAGGCAGCTAACAGCAATAGGAGTTAAGGGAGTTGCCTATCTGGACTACATTAATCAAACAGTACAGCTACACGATAACGAATGGATAAGAAAAGCCAAAGTAGAACAGAGTGAACCTCTGAAAAATGAACTCACATATTTCATAGATTGCGCTGCAAATGGTAAAAGCCCTAACCCCTGTGGAGAAGACGGAAAACACGCCCTTGAAGTGGCAATGGCAGCCATAAAGTCCTACGAGGAAGGAAGATTAATTGAAGTCGGATAATAAGCCGGAAAAAGATCTTAAGAAATAATATCCTAAAAGATCTAAAGAAGTGACATCTTAAAAATTTTGACAAAACAAAAGAATTTGAAAAAATCTGAAAAACAATTTGGAAAGTGATGAATATGAGTAAATTAGAAAAACTTATTGCTGACAGAGGCCCAATAAAAAAAATCGGAGTACTTGGAATGGGCTACGTAGGTATTCCTTCAGCCGTTCTTTTCGCAGATGCCCCATGTTTTACTAAAGTTCTTGGTTTCCAGCGTAATTCAAAAAGCTCAAGTTACAAGATTGATATGCTCAACCGTGGAGAGAGTCCTCTCAAAGGAGAGGAGCCCGGTCTGGAAGACCTCATTAGCAAAGTTGTAAAAGCCGGCAAGTTTGAATGCACTCCCGACTTTTCAAGAATATCAGAACTTGACGCCGTCACTCTTGCAATCCAAACTCCTTTTGCAAATCCTAAAGATTTGGAACCTGACTTTTCCGCGCTTATTGAGGGTATCAGAAACGTAGGAAAATACCTGAGACCAGGAATACTCGTCGTTCTTGAGTCCACAATTACTCCTGGCACAACCGAAGGTATGGCAAAAAAGATTCTTGAGGAAGAATCAGGCCTGAAAGCCGGAGAAGACTTTGCCCTTGCCCATGCACCTGAAAGAGTAATGGTGGGCAGGCTTTTGAAGAACATCAGAGAACATGATAGAATCGTGGGTGGTATAAACGAAGCAAGTACCAGGCGGGCTATTGAGCTCTATTCCCCTGTATTAACTGCGGGGAAAGTAATTCCTATGAGTGCAACTGCAGCTGAGGTAACGAAAACTGCAGAGAACACTTTCCGTGATCTCCAGATTGCAGCAATCAACCAACTTGCTCTTTACTGTGAAGCCATGGGCATAAACGTGTACGATGTAAGGACTGGTGTAGACAGTCTAAAAGGAGAAGGTATTACAAGAGCTATACTCTGGCCAGGAGCAGGCGTTGGAGGTCACTGCCTTACCAAGGATACGTACCACTTGGAGAGAGGAGTTAAGATCGGTAATGGGCAGCTTGACTATCCAGAAGGTGCAGACTCAATCTACGTGCTCGCAAGAAAAGTCAATGATTTCATGCCTGTCCACATGTACAACCTGACTGTTGCAGCCCTTAAGAGGATTGGAAAGGAGATGAAAGGCTCAAAGATTGCAATGCTCGGCTGGGCTTTCATCCGAGACTCGGATGATGCGAGGAATACGCCTTCAGAACCTTACAGGGACCTCTGCCTTAAGGAAGGTGCGACAGTTAATGTGCATGACCCTTATGTCGTGAACTATCCAGGAACTGAGATCTCGGATAATCTTGAAAATGTTATCAGAAACGCGGATGCTGTAGTTATTCTTGCAGGGCATAGTGTATACTCTGATATAAAGGCCGATTGGGTAAAGAGAATTACAGGCAAGGAAAACCCAGTTATTGTGGATGGAAGAAATATAGTTGAACCAGATGAATTTATTCGCAAGGGCTTTGTCTATAAGGGGATTGGAAGAGGCGATAAAAACGAACATTTATTAATGTAAACTAAGATCTCTTTGAAAAACTACTTCAGACTTTAAAATCTGGAAAAGGAAGAGAAATGATCGAGAAATTAAAACAAAACGATGAACTCTGGGATCTGTTTAGCAAAAAAGAAGAATACAATTTGACCTTTTCTGACCAGCATGATAGGTTTCCTTACTATCTAAGTAGCCAGAGGAATGTTTTTGATCCCAGAGTTTCCAGGTTTCTAGTAGAAAAGGGATTACACCCTGAGTATCCAGACGGAAAAAAATTTGCAGTCTGCCTTACTCATGATATTGATGTGATATATCCGGAAAAGCTCTACCCGATCATTGGAACTGCCAAAGCCTTTGCTAAAGGGAACTTAACAGATGCTATAAAGACCCCCCTTTGTAGAATTTGCAAGAAGTTTAACCCTTGCTGGAATTTTAGAGAAATAATGGAGCTGGAGGCAAAATATAATGCAAAATCCAGCTTTTATTTTCTGGCCTTGAGGCCTGGAGAGAAAGACTTCAACTATGAAATAGAGGATCTTGAGGCCGAATTGAAGTTTATATCCTCTCAGGGATGGGAAGTAGGGTTACATGGAGGGCACAAATCCTACAACAGCCTGGAAGATATAAAAGAAAAAAAGCAGAGACTTGAAAAAGTATTGGGTAAAGAAGTTATAGGATACAGAAATCACTATTTAAAGTTTAAAGTACCGGACACATGGGAATTATTAAGCAAAGCAAACTTTAAGTATGATACGACATTCGGGTACCCAGATTGTGCAGGCTTTAGAAATGGTATGTGTCATCCCTTCAGGCCTTATAATATAAATACCGGAAAGCAAATCGATATCATAGAGCTCCCTCTCATAGTTATGGACCGGACTTTATTTAGAGACTACATGAGACTTGATGTTAAAAAGGCCTGGGAACTAACAAAAAGTCTTGTTGATAAGGTTGAACAGTATAATGGTGTGATCACGATTCTATGGCACAATAACACATCTATTGAAGGAAAAGGCCTTAAATATTACGAGAAATTTCTCAAATATGTTTCCAATAAAAAAGCCTGGATTACAAGTGGAAAGGAAATATATAACTGGTGGTCTACCAATATTGAACCGCGGTATTGAAAAAACCAGGTATAAGATAGAGGTCAGTTAATAATCGTCAGAGGCACTAAGATAGATTAATTTCTTACATATATGATAAATCGATTAAATTAACACTTATCAAATTAACACTTATCAAATTAACACCGAAAAACAAGTTTGATTAATAACTTTTTTCAGTTATTGAGGTGCCTTAAGGGGATAATTGATTATTATTGATTTTGGAACTGAAATTCTTAAAAAATCAGTATTGAAGTTGCGTTAAAAAATTTCATCATAAACGGAATCTCGCCAGAACTCATAAAAGAAAACATGATAAAGTAATTTTAAGGGAACTGAAGAGAAAAATAGATTCATGAGAAATCATATAATTCTAGTTGTTAATGTTTATATAGATTAAGAAAGCCGACAGATTTATTTCATGGTGTTTATTTATACAGGGGCTTAGAGGGGAAAAAGTCCTAATATTCAATATCATCTTGAGTATATAACACCCTATAATTTCATTTTCAAAAGTGTAAAAACATCTTGAAAATGAAGGACTAAACGGAGTTCAGCACTAAAAGAAATTTATTTTCAGGTACCGGAAATGGATGAAATAACAGCAGATGCAGTAGAGAAACGGTCTGATAACAGCAAAAAGGAAAGCTTTGTTTTTGATGTGCTAACACTTGCAGGCGGGACAACTTTTGCTCAAATCCTTACAGTTTTAGCTGCTCCTGTACTGACTCGTCTCTATGGGCCTGATGATTTTGGAGTTTGGGCTATATACCTTTCTATCACCAGCATTATCAGTGTCATTGCCTGCATGAGATACGAATATTCCATAATGCTACCTGAGTCGAGTGAAGAAGCTGTAAACCTGTTAGGGCTGAGTTTTCTAGCAGTACTGCTCGTAACAGGCTTAACCTTTCCAGTCATATGGTGTTTTAAAGAGCCGATAGTTAATATTCTGAACTCTCAGCAGATAGGAAATTATCTCTGGCTTGTACCTCCTTTTATTTTTGTAAACGGATTATTTCTTGCACTGAATAGCTGGAATTCAAGAACAAAACTTTTTAAAAGACTTTCCCTTTCAAGAGTCTTCAGTTCGGTTTCTAGTACTGTAACACAGGTAGGAATAGGGTTTATAGAAAAAACCGGAGCAAGCGGATTAATAGTTGGCAGTCTTGCTGGTCAGTCTATTGCAACGTTTGCGCTTGGAGGACAGATCTGGAGAGATGATAGGAAATTGATTGTGAAAAATCTGAGCTGGGAAAAAATCTATGAGGGATTTAAGAAGTACCGTAAATTTTCGCTTGTAGATACCTGGGGTGCCCTCATGAATTCAATCTCCTGGCAGCTTCCTGCTTTCCTTCTTTCGGCTTTCTTCACTCCTGCAGTGGTAGGTTTTTATTCTCTCGGCTTTCGCCTTCTGCAGATGCCGATGAGTTTAATAGGAGGTTCGATTTCACAGGTTTTCTTCCAGAGAGCCTCAAGAGCCTTTGCCGAGGGCACTCTTGCTTCCCTTGTTGAGAATGTGTTCAGAATGCTTGTGGTTATAGGTATGTTCCCTATACTTATCCTGACAATTGTCGGCAGCGACGTTTTTACGGTTATTTTCGGAAAAGCCTGGGCAGAAGCAGGTATCTACGCTCAGATTCTTAGTCTCTGGGCTTTCGTATGGTTTATCTCCTCTCCGTTAACTGCTATATATGTAGTAGTCAAAAAATATCACTTCGGTTTCCATTATAATTTTTTCAATCTGATAACGCGCCTCCTTTCCCTTACAATCGGCGGCTTGCTCGGAAATGCACGTACGGCACTTATTCTTTTTTCACTATCAGGTATTGCGGTATATGGTTACCTTTGCCTGAAAATGATGTCCTATGCCGGAGTAAAGACCTCTAAAGTCATGAAAATAGTAATTTCAAATTTTATTCTCTTCGTTCCTGCAGGAACCGTTATTATTACCCTTAAAATCTTAGAAATAGACAAGATATTACTTGTTATCTTTTCCGGCATGATTGTCTGTCTTTACTATGTATATATATTGAAAAAGGATGCACAAATGAAAAAGATAATTAGAGAGTTCAGAAATTGAAGAATTCATTTAAACAATAAACCTGAAAACTTAAAATCAGGCTTCAACTCAGGAAGCTCCGAGAAAGTCTGTTCAAGTGGACTAAAAGAGAACAATTCTTTTTGTTCGCACACTATTAAAAGCGATTTCCTTCTCCTATTTTTTAATATAACAAGTTTATATTTGACGATTTTCCAGGGTATGATCTTGAGTAATTATATATTACGTAGCCTCAGTTTGAGCCACCTCAGCCATGGAATGCATTACAATTCCTGTTACTGTCATATATACACCGGCAACAGATAGAAAAACCATTATAAGTATATACCATAAATGAAGACTTTCGATTCCAAAGACTAGGTCTTCAAGAAACTTCAAACCCATATAAAAACCGCAGGTAGCAAGAGCAAAACCTGGCACTGCATAGAAGTATAGTGGCTTATTGGCCTCTATATCTCTTACTACACCTCTCAGTATTCCAAGAACATACTTGCCTGGAGCTTGCACTCTATCTTCAAATTTATAATGGGTACCTATTTCAACTTCTTTTACGCGAAGACCAGATTTGCATGCATTTAAAAGCATCTCATCTTCTTTTGCCAGATCATTGACATCAAAGTGTATCATATCTTTTGTAGAGGCTGCAAAGGCACGAAAAGGAGTTTGATAATCTCTAATTTTGCCAGATTTTTTATTGGAGAATCTGCCCAAAATCGTTTGCCCAACACGACGGTAAACAGGAGTGTTCCTATCCACACTATTTAAATATCGAGTTCCATTGACCACATCTGCAGTTCCTGTTACTATCGGGTCAATGAGCCTGGGGATGTCGTCAGGGTTATGGCGACCTCTTGAATCCATTGTCACAATTATATCAGCGCCGAGATTGACTGCAGATTTAAAACCTGTTTCGAGAGACGCACTTTTTCCTTTATTAGTCTTGTTTGTAATCACTTCAGCCCCAGCTTTTTTTGCTATCTCGGCTGTTTGATCTGAACTGGCATCATCAACCATAATCACCCTATCAGCATAGAGCCTGGTGAGAAGTATAATGCTTCCTATAGACGTTTCTTCATTGTAGGCAGAAAGGACAACTATGACATTTTTAGAGGCTCTGCTGATAGTACATTTATTTTTTTTATTTATTATTGACCCTGTGCCAATTTCCATAAGTAGCTGATCATTCATTCTTGATAACCCCCATTGTATAGCTATACAAATATTTAGATTAATTTAGTTATAAAAAGTTCTAAAAATCATTAAATAAGGAAGAGATTGAACCTTTTAAATATTACCGCAATATTAGTTTTTTAAAGTAAAATTTGGAAGATACATATATAAATTTATTGACAGTCGTACTTTAAAAAAAATAAAATACAGTGCGTATTAGTATGCTGCGACACTATACTAGTATAAATATAAAATTGGTCAATTGAAATAACGACTATTGAAGATATGTATTAACTGATAGAGTATAAAAATATAGATAAATAAATAAAAAGTAAGCTAGAGAATCAATAGTAAGGAAGCTCAACGTATAGGATTTCAGTCCCGCAAACTTATGGAACTTTTTGGTAATCCATTAAGAAATACCTACAATTTCAAAATTATATTATTCATTCTGGCGACTTGCCGCAATTTTTAATATAGAGAGCAGAGAAGTACAGAAAGTTGTAAGAGATAAAACAAACTGTGAAGTTTGTCTTACCAAAGAAGAGAATATTAAAAAGTGAAATATGCCTATTAGTATTTTAGGGAAGTAATTGAGCTGCTCTTATTAAAGAAGTATCAGCTAGAGAGGTTGAGAAAAAGATTCAGGAAAAAGAATAAAAAGGAAGCTGTAAATAAAGAGGAAAGTACTTTTTAGGACAATGGCAGACAATTGAGATGGATTGGAAAAGATGGGCACAGAAGTTGGAGACAAAATCTGAGTATTCACATCTTGGAAAAATACATCGAAAGAATAAAAAAGATTAGAAAAACATTTACTCACCTAAATGAAACTAAAAAGAGTATAATTTTTTAAAAGCTGGATGACCCGCATGACTGTAAAAAGAATTCCTTCAGATCTATTTATTATTATGGGGCTCGTGCTCCTAACAGATATCTTTGTGCTCACTCCTGGAATAAATGAAACAATGTTCCGGAATATACTTGGACTGCCACTTGTGTTATTTCTGCCAGGGTATGCTCTGATTGCAGCTCTTTTTCCTGCAAAATCTGATCTTGACGGGATTGAGCGGGTCGCTCTTTCTTTCGGACTAAGTATTGCAGTTGTGCCATTAATAGGCCTTGGTCTCAATTATACCCCATGGGGAATCAGACTTCTGCCAATTCTCACAAGCCTGTCAGTATTCACCTTTATTATGTGTGGCCTTGCATATCTTAGACGGGCAAGTCTCCCAGAAAGTGATACTTTTGAAGTTTCTTTTAAAGCCGTGGCACTTTCACTCAAAGCCGAGGTCATGGAAACATCAGAATCAAGACTGGATAGAGCTCTCACGGTTTTCCTGATAATTTCCATTCTCCTATCCATTGCTACCCTAGCTTATGTGGTTGTGAGCCCAAAAGAAGGAGAACATTTTACAGAGTTCTATCTTCTTGGACCCGAAGGAAAAGCAGATAATTATACTACAAACTACACGATCGGGCAAAGTGGAACAGTAATAGTTGGAGTTGTAAATCATGAGTACAGGGCTGTAAATTACACAATGGAAGTAAAGCTTGAGAATAAATCACTGTTCCTTCCGGAAAATGTGAAGCATATCAATCTTGCCCATAATGAGACCTGGGAAGAACCAGTTACTATTATGCCTCCTCTTGAGGGAAAGAATATGAAACTCCAGTTCCTGCTCTTTAATGACACTGAGAAAAGTGTACCTTATAGAGACCTTCATCTATGGGTAAATGTGACTGCACCAAAACAACTGAAAACTTAAACTTCAGGCGAGAAAAGCACAGTTATGAAGAGCTCTTAAATTTCCAGGTTACTAGCTTCTAGTACAGTCTTTAAGCTACCTCTGCAGTTAAGAGCTCTCCAGTTAAAGAGTTTGAGACTATATAACTCAGTCATCCAGACTCGACTTTTTCAAAAAGATTTAGCCTCAATTGTATAGAAATCTTAGATAGTAAGCTGGAAACCAGCTTGGTATGTGTCCTTAGGGCAAGAAACTGCCTTAAACCAATGGGAAAACTGCTGTTTAATTGACAGCAGCTTTCTTTTTGATATTAGGAAGTAAGCGTTCTTACAATCTATTAAATCAGGCTTTTTAACCCTTCCTGCAGTTCGATATCTCCTTTCCACCAGCCTGAGATTTTTGAGACATCAGCTTTTGAGTCATGAACATCACCTGCTCTTGAAGCGGCATGTACAATTCTGCTAGAAGAGCCAGTTAACTTAATAATATTTTCGGCAAGTTCCATAACTGTCACGCTTTTTCCCATAGCTACATTAAAGACCTGACCATCCCCATGCTCAAGAGCCGCGACGTTTGCCCTGACTACATCTGTAACATGAACAAAATCTCGGCTCTGCAGTCCGTCTCCGTAAATAACAAGGTCCTTTCCAAGTTTCGCCCTCTCGAGGAAAATTGGAATAACGGCTGCATATGGAGATTTTGGATCCTGACGAGGGCCGTAGACATTGAAATAACGCAGGCAAGTTGTACGAAGCCCGTGGTCCTCATAAAACATCCTTGCCAGGTATTCTCCATCAAGTTTAGAGATAGCATAAGGAGAAGCCGGCTCAGGGTACATATCCTCTTGCTTTGGAAGGATAGGGTTATTTCCGTAAATTGCAGCTGAAGATGCTGTCACAAATTTATCGACTTCGGCTTTAACGCAGGCCTGTAGTACGTTAAGTGTTCCAAGCGTGTTAATCTGGACAGCTTCAGA
>Ga0074193_1001742_pt1 | contig 23912 bp, 22 predicted proteins | sample EPASupsiteHSE605_FD_64523 | JGI IMG/M metagenome (GOLD analysis project Ga0074193, IMG submission 64523) | Bioremediated contaminated groundwater from EPA Superfund site, New Mexico - Sample HSE6-05 | ecosystem: Environmental > Aquatic > Deep subsurface > Groundwater > Contaminated ... | reverse complement strand
TGAACAATTAATACGTCTCCTACGGCCAATTCATTTAACTTATTTTGAGTCTTTACTAATGGCACCGGACAAGCTTCTCCTAAACAATCTAACATTACTTCTTTCATTTAATATTCCCCCTCATGAAATTATATCTTTGAATATTTCCATAGATTTACTTCTATTTTGTCTTTTCTATAACAACTTCCCATTCTCCATCGTCAACTTCTTCTATTTCAACATTATGTCCTTCTTTTCTAGCCCATTCAGGTACATTTTTCATAGCACAGCTATGATCTATTTGAACTATTAATACATCTCCTACGGCCAATTCATTTAACTTATTTTGAGTCTTTACTAATGGCACCGGACAAGCTTCTCCTAAACAATCTAACATTACTTCTTTCATTTAATATTCCCCCTCACTAAATAGCTAATTACTAGCTATGATCAATTTCTACTCTTCTGCTTCTTGTTGATTCCTATTTTCCCATTTATCAGCCGCAATATATAAAGCTGCTATTACTAATAGCTGAATTACTACTGCCCCAAACCATCCAAAAATATCTGGCAGAAATATAGCCTTACCTTTTAATATAAAATTAAGCTTCCACCATCCAAAATCATGAGCTCCCCACAAAGAACCTACAACGAAGAAAACTAATGATAATATCTGCATTGTAAATCCTTCTCCAACTCTCATTAAAGTACCTGATGCGCATCCTCCTGCTATAACCATCCCAATACCAAACATAAATGCTCCAACTACAGTTGAAAAGCTGACAGGAACTACATAACTCTGCCCCGGTATAGGAAGTCCCTTTATAAAAGCTCCATATTTTATGGCAGTAAATCCAATTGTAGTAATTGCAAAAGCAATAAGTACAGCCCTTGTTACAGAAGTACTCCCCGTTAAAGCAGGATCCCTCATGGAAGCAGTGAAACAAAATCTTGATTTTTGAAGAATAAACCCAAAGCAAGTACCTGTTATCCAAAATAATCCTAATGCAGGAGAATTATTACCTAAAAAAATCCCAATGGCTAAAATAATTACTACTGCTAAAATTCCATATGGGATTTGGCTTTTTTTCGGTTTCCTAGTTCTCGTTCTTGATGAAGTTCCTGTTTTTCTTATAGAAGTTTCACTATTACCAACTTCTGTCATATAATCACACTCCTAAATAGAATTCGATATAATTTTAACAAACTCTTCATTTTAATTTTAGCATATGTAAATGATATTTATTATTTGAAATCGTTATACTATATAATAATTAATTATAGCTAATATTCTGTCATAAGATTTTTTTATATCAAAACATATGATATAATTATATTAGAACAAATATTGTTATATAAATAACGACTAACAATTTCCAAGTTTTCTATTATTTCATAATGAGGAAGGTGTTCTCACATGCATATTGATTCTTTTAAATATTTTTATGAAGTTGCTAATACAAAAAGTATTTCAAAAGCAGCAAATAATTCTCATATCTCACAATCTGCTCTAAGCCAACAGATACAAAAGCTTGAAGATTCTCTTGGTGAGCAACTACTAATTCGCAGTAATAAAGGAGTAAGTTTAACAGAGCAAGGAATAATTGTGAAAAAACATGTGGAAACTCTAATAAAAACTTATAATAAAATGTTGGAGGATTTAAGAAATCTAGAAAATCAAAATAAGACTATAGAAATTGATTGTTGTTGGACTCTTTCTACATACGCATTACCTTGTACCCTATATAAGATGAAAAAAAAGTTTCCTAACCACAATTATAAAATAACTTCTGATTTTTCTGATGATATAGAAGAAAATGTAATTAACGATATTTATGACTTAGGTTTTATCTACGGAAAGCCTAGGGACAATTCCTTAGAATATTTCAAAGCGGCTACAGACGACTTAGTATTAGTAGCATTTTCAAATTTTAATATACCAGATGAAATTAATCTCAAAGATCTATTAAAATATCCATTAATAATGCTAAACGATAAATTAGATACATATGACTCATTAAATGAACGTTTGAATATTATTGGACAAAGTTGTAAAAATCTTAATATATTATTTAGTCTTGATTCTACTGAATCTGTTAAATCTTCATTGCTTCAAGGTCACGGACTAGCCTTCCTTCCTTATTTGTCCCTAAAAGCAGAATTATACAATAAACGTCTTAAAATTGTTACGATAAAGGATTTTTTAATTAAATATGATGTGTATCTTATTTACAAGAAAACCTCTTGTGAATCTAACTCAGTTAAAGAATTTATAGATTATTTTATAAAGGTTGGTAAAAAAAGCTTTTGTTAAAGCTTAACTACTACTATTTCCCAAACACCATTAATTACTTCTTCAATATTGAAATTCACATTTTTTTTCTTTAGAAATTTTGATATTTCCTCAACAGTACATCCGTGATCAGTTATAACCTTAAAGCTTTCATTTGCTTTAGCAACCTTTAATTGCTGTTGAGTTCTTATTACTGGTACAGGGCAAATTTCACCTAGACAATTTATTTCTTTCATAATCAGAACCTCACTTATTTTAAAGATTTTTTATACTGAATACTATAATAATATTTTAACATTATATTAATTATTATCAATAAATTGTATTGAATAAACAAAACTCATAAATGAATATGTGCGCAATACAAGTAATCTTCTATTATTTATAAATACTAATACGACAGATGGTGATAAATAATGAAAGTTCCATATAACAGATTGTATTTTTCCGGAAAGGAAATCCAATATATAAGTGATGCTATAGAAAGAGAATCTCTATGTGGAGATGGGTATTATACAAAAATAGTTAGCAGTTTTTTAGAAGAGACTTTTTCTATTAATAAAGTATTAATGACTACATCTGCAACTCACGCTTTAGAAATGGCCTCAATGTTAATAGGCTTAAAACCTGGTGATGAGGTACTTATGCCTTCTTTCACATTTCCGTCTACAGCTAATTCTGTTATGCTTCAAGGGGCAAAACCAGTTTTTTGTGAAATAAAAAAAGATACCTTAAATATTGATATAAATGATATACAAAAGAAAATTACTTCAAAGACAAAAGCAATACTCCCAGTCCATTATGGTGGCATTAGCTGTGAAATGGATGAAATAATGGAAATAGCCAACCTTTATAATCTTTATGTAATTGAAGATGCAGCCCAAGGAATAAATAGCAAATATAAAAATAAATACTTGGGTTCCATAGGGCATATGGGTTGCTACAGCTTTCACTCTACTAAAAACTATATATGCGGTGAAGGTGGAGCTTTAGCAATAAACATTAATGATAATAATATCTTAGAACGTGCAGAAATCCTGCGACAGAAAGGTACTGATAGGCATAAATTTATTAAAGGACAAATTGACAAATATTCTTGGGTAGATTTAGGTTCAAGTTATATGCCATCAGATATACTAATGGCTATTTTATATGCTCAATTACAAAATCTTGAACTCATTAAAGAAAAAAGAAAGATAATACATGAATTTTATTTAGAGAATTTACAAAAGCATATAAATAGAGGAATTATTCAAGTACTAACTCATGTTCCAACATATTCTTCACCTAATTATCATTTATTTTATATAGTATTTTCAACCAAAGAAATCCGGGACAGGGCTCTAAAAGACTTAAACAAGTTTAATATTAATGCTCTAACTCATTTCGTACCACTACATTCTTCTCCTATGGGAATAAAGCTTGGATACACTAGTAATAGCCTTCCATTAACGGAGAATTTAGCTAATTGTCTTCTTAGACTACCTATGTCCACTTCAATGACTTTAGAGGAGGCCACATTTGTAGTTGAATCTTTAGATAAAGTTATAAAGGAGATTTAAATATGAACAGTTCTATATCTGTAGTAATTCCTGTTTACAACAGTGAAAGTTCATTAAACACTTTATGTAATCTTCTTTCTACTGTTTTAAAAAGTGCCTTTTCAAGCTACGAAATTATACTAATTGATGATGGAAGCATAGATAACAGCTATGAAGTAATGTTGAATTTATATAATAAATATGCTCATATAAAAATTATTCAGCTAAACGGTAATTTTGGACAACAAAATGCTTTAATGTGTGGATTTCATTATGCCTGTTTTGATTATGTGGTTACTATTGATGATGATTTGCAGCACCCACCTATTGAAATACTAAAGCTTTACGAAAAAATCCTTGAAGGTTATGATGTTGTTTATGGAATACCTATAAAAAAGCAACATTCTCATTATAGAAATATAGGTACCAAAGCTACAGACCTATTGTTTAATATATTATCTTCAAAACCTACCAACCTGAAAGTCAGTAGCTTCAGAATTATGAAAAGAGATGTTGTAAATAAACTACTTTTGGACAAGTCATCTTTTGTTTATTTATCTGCTATAACCTTTAAAAATACTAATAAAATCGAAAATGTATATGTAAATCATAGCCCTAGAAAATATGGTAAATCTAACTATAGTTTTTTTAGATTGTTAAACCAATATTTAAAGCTTTTTGTGTATTATTCGCCCTTTGCCTTATTGAAAATATTTAGGTCTAATAAACCTCAATATATTATTAAGAACATACATCTGTAAAGGAGATTTTAAAAATGAAATTATTAATTTTAGGTGGTGGTCACTGTCAACTGAATGCCATATTAAAAGCCAAGAATCAGGGACACTCCCTAATTATTTCTGATTATTATGAAGATGCTCCTGGTAAAACCCTCAGTGATTTCAAAGAACTTACTAGCACCTTCGATGTAGATGGTAATATTGAAATTGGCAAAAAACACTCTATAGATGGCATACTGACATTAGGGACAGACCAGCCAATTTATACAGCTGCAAAGGTACAGGAAGTCTTAAAACTTCCATTTTTCATAGATTCTAAAACTGCCAAAGCAGTAACAAATAAAAAAATAATGAAAACTATTTTTAAAAATAAATGTATTCCTACAACTAAATTTGCATTTTTGAAAAGGAATTTTTTAGATAAAGATGTTGATAATTTAAAATTTCCTGTTGTAATTAAGCCTTTAGATAGTCAAGGTCAGCGAGGAGTTTATAAACTTAATTCAATAGAAGAAATAAGGAATTATATTGATAAAACTTTAAATTTTTCTAGAGAAGATGAGATTCTAGTCGAGGAATATTATGAAAATGATGAAATCACAGTAAGTGGATGGGTTGAGGAAAATAAAGTTCATGTACTAACGGTTACAGATAGAGTAACCTACAATAACTATCCCCAAATAGGAATTTGTACTGCTCACAATTTTCCTTCAAAGCATCTCCTTTCAAATTATAATGAAATAATGGATATAACCTGTCAGCTTGTAAAGTCCTTTAATATTCATAATGGTCCAATATACTTTCAAATGTTAGTTGGCAAAGAAGGTATAAAAGTCAATGAAATAGCTTGCCGTATTGGCGGTGCTTATGAAGATATATTTATCCCTTTATTAACAGATGTAGACATACTTGATATGCTTATTAAATCTTCCTTAGGCATGGCTTTAGATTTTACTAATATAAAAAATTACAATCTCCTTGATAACAACAAGAAGCTATCTGTGCAGCTACTTTTTGCAAAGCCTGGTAAAATCAAAGCTATAGAACTCTTGGGAAAAGAAACTTTCGGGGACAGTCCTGAAATTAATTCTTTATTTACCTTAACTAATCCCCTTCCTGGAGTTAAAAAAATCCAACTGAACATTAAAAAAAATGATGATATTGGAGAAATTATAAACGCCACTCAGCGTATTGGATATATGATAGTTGAAGGTAATAGCAATGAATACCTTAAAAAAAATTTAGATTTAGCTTTTGATAATTTTAAGATTACTGATTCTTTAGGAAATAATTTATTAATAAATTTTAATAATTACATATAAATCATATGAAATACTTTTAAATTATTTAAAATGTTTTTGATCACCTCAATTGAAAGAAGGAATACTCTATGACAAAAATATTTCAAGGTAAATATAAAGCTATATTATTAATTTTTTTGTATTTTCTATACTTTTCATCCTTATTAATGGGATGTAGTCATAAAAATGAAGAAAAAGTTACTGAAAGACTAAGAATTGCCGAGCAATACGGCCTAGCTTATGCACCTTTGCAAATAATGAAGACTAATAAAATACTTGAAAAAAATTTGCCTAGTATAGAAATAAGTTGGCAACAAGTAAGTAATACAACTGCTATTAGAGAAGCTATGCTAAGCAATAAAATAGATGCTGGTTTTATGGCTATCCCCCCTTTCCTGATTGGTCTTGATAAAGGAATGGAGTGGAAAATAGCATCGGGTTTATCCTATTCTCCAACTAAACTAATTACAAATAAAAATAATATAAAATCTTTAAAAGATTTTACTAAGGAAGATAAAATAGCACTTCCCCAGCCCGGAAGTGTTCAGCATATACTTCTTTCCATGGCCTGTGAAAAGGAACTAGGTGACTCTCATAAATTAGATAACCTAATTCTTACCCTGTCCCATCCTGATGCAATGAATTCATTACTTTCTGGGAATGGTGTAACAGCTCATTTCGCTTCTCCTCCTTATATTGGTGAAGAATTGAAAGATGATAAAATGCACTTAGTTTTAGATGGTAGAAATGTAATGGAAGGTGATTTTACCTTTATTGTTGGAGTCACTACTAAAGAACTTTATACTAAAAATCCTAAGGTATACTATGGATTTGTAAAATCAATCAGCGAGGCTATTGACTTTATTAACAAGAATACTGAGAAATCTGCTGAAATTTTGGCTCCTTTATACAATTTATCAAAGGAGGAAACCTATAAGCTCTTGACTGCTGAAGGAAATAAATACAATACTAAGGTAGAAGGCCTAGAAAAATTCAGCCAATTCATGTTAAAGAACAAGTATATTTCAAAAAATTATACTCTTAAAGAGGTACTATGGAATGATAATGATAGCAAAAGATAAATTTAACAAACTATTTATTAATAAAATTTTTATAAGGATTTTTTGGATGGCTATTTTCATGTTGATATGGGAAATGATTTATCTTAGCCACAGCTTTTCTCCTCTTATATTACCTTCATTAGGAACTATACTTAAATCTATGTATTCTAATCTTCTAAGTGGAGAATTAATAAAGGAGACCTTATATTCTTTAAATTTAATTTTCAAAGGCTTAGGAATAGGGATTATAATTTCTATTACCTTGGCTTCTCTTTCCTTTGTATCGAAATTATTTGAAGGATTAGTGGAAACTTTGACGGCTATAGCCCACCCTCTTCCCGGAATAGCCTTATTACCACTTATTATATTATGGCTTGGTGCTACTCCCCATGCTATAGTGTTTATTATAATTCACTCTGTAGTATGGCCCTTAGCATTAAATACATACTCTGGCTTTAAATCTATTCCTAAAGTATATAGACAGATTGGTGAAAACTATGAATTAAGTATACTTCAGATAATTTATCATATATTGATTCCAGCATCCCTTCCTTATTTTTTAACTGGCTTAAAAATAGGCTGGGCAAGGGCTTGGAGAGCTCTAATTAGTGCAGAAATGATTTTCGGGGCTACTGGGGAAAATGGTGGTCTTGGCTGGTTTATATTTAAAAGAAGAGTATTTATGGATACCCCAGGAATATTCGCTGGTCTGATAGTTATTGTTCTTATTGGAATTTTAGTAGAAAATCTAGTTATAGTGAACTTAGAAAAACTTACGATTAGAAAATGGGGAATGAGCATATGATACTTGAAATGAAAAATTTAACTAAATCCTTTAAAGGCTCTAATTCTAAATCTTTAGTGTTAGAACATATAAATTTTAATGTTAATAGACGGGACTTTTTATGTGTTGTAGGGCCTTCTGGATGTGGGAAATCTACTCTTTTGAAACTGATTGCATGCTTTGATAAGTTCGACAGTGGTTCTATTCTTTTAAATAACAAAGTAGTAACTGCCCCTCAGCTTAATCGAATTATGGTTTTTCAAGAATTTGATCAGCTTTTCCCCTGGAAAACTATCGTAGAAAATATAGCATTTCCTATACGAGTAAATAACATATCTATGTCAAAAAAAGAAAGTTATGAAATTGCAAAAAAATATATTTCAATGGTTAATCTTAATAACTATGAAAATTACTATCCCCATGAGCTTTCTGGAGGCATGAAACAAAGGGTAGCTATTGCTCGTGCTCTTGCTATTAATCCTCAAATTCTTCTAATGGATGAACCCTTTGGAAGCCTTGATGCACAAACCCGCACTACCCTTCAAGAAATGCTCATTGAAATATGGGAACAAACTAATATAACAATTATATTTGTAACACATGATATTCATGAAGCAATACTTCTTTCAAATAAAATTCTTGTAATGGATAAAAATCCTGGTAGGGTAAAAAAAATTATTCAAAACATGCTTCCACGGCCTAGAAACCCTATGCAACCAGGTTTTTCTGATATTTATTATGAAGTTTATAATCTTCTCTAAATTATATTTATGATTTATCTATAAGGTTGTTTTGACTTTATAGATTTTTATTTTCCAAGGTCTATCATTAATATATCTTACTATCCTCATGCCATAGATTTGATCTTCGAACTGATAAATAAGCTCACAATTTTCTTTTAAAAATTTGTTCATATGCTCATAATAGCTTAAACTGCCATATAGTCCATCCCATCTAGGCTTCTCTTTATAGATTACCTCCATTTCCTCAGGATAAATTATATACTCAATTTTGTTCTTAGCAATATAGTCCTTAAATTCCATACTATTTTTATTTAAAAAATCTAAATTTCTATAATCATAAAGCTTCCCATTTTCAAAATAAAAACCACAATTTAGATTAGCTAAAACCACTTGATCCTTTTTTACTGTTTTAGATATTTCATTTAAATATCTATCATAACTGCTATCCATATAAGGTATTATATTAGCCACTGAATTAGATAATATAAGCAATACTAATAAAGCAAAGATGAGTCTCCTATATACTAATTTAATGTCATTTATCAAGTACACTATTAGTATATAGAAAAAAGGAAACTGAAAAACTATGCTTGTCTGATTGAATCTTCCAATAAAGATTATTCCTAGGTTTATACCTATTATAGCTAAAATAAATGGTAGTATTTTTTCTGCATTAATGCTACTTTTCTTATGAATTGATTTTATCAATTTTAGGACTGTCCCCACAAATGCTGCACCAAATATCCAGAATTGAAGTTTGATATTTGGAGTGTAATATGTTCCACTAATACCTTCATAAAGCTTATAATAAAAATATTTTATTGTACTAATTTTAAGCATTATTGAATAATCTACTCCAAATTCTTTTCCATAATTAAAATAGTCAATAAAAAAATTTTTATTAAAGGATATACTTATAGCAACAAATATTAATGCAAAAATGCCTACAACACTAGAATAATAGATAAAATTTTTAAAGCGTAAGTCTTTTGATACAAAAATGATATTATATAGATATATTAAGGCTATTGTCAGAGCAATAATGAAGCTATTGGGGTGTATTCCAATACTTAAACCCATAATAACTCCAAGCAAAATATCCTCTTTAATTCCTGCCCCGTCCCCTGTATATTTCCCTTTAAATTCTCTTGATAGCCTTCTAGAAAATAAACAATACAATCCAACCATTAAAAAAAATAATATTACTATCTCTTGCCTCGCAAAATGAGAAGCATAGATAAACTGAACATCAAAAGATAAAAGAACTACAGGGATGATTGCTTTTTCCTTGTCTTTAAAAATGTACTTACATATTTTATAATAAAAGTATAAGGTTACTCCACTAAATAAAAGTGATATTAACCTTACAGAAAATACTTTGTAACCGATAAATTTTATAAAAACTATTTGCATTCCTTGAAAGATTATCTTAATTGCATGAGGATATCTTGGATACAAGTCAAAAAAAGATTCTGTCACAGCAAAGCTTTTGCTCTCCATGATATTTCTTGATAATCCGCTAGTCCAGCTTTCATCAGAATGTACGAAGGGAAATTTAGTTAAGAATAAAATATTTATCATAATATATGATATTATAAAAATTATAAGAAACTTGTCCTTCTTTATTTTATTAATGCTGTTACCTATTCTATTTATCATATATACATTTTATCTCCTTAAGTTAAAATATAGGTACATACTTAATTTATGCACAAGTTTACCTGCATTTATTATTATATCATACCATTAATAATCATATATATTTGCCTGTTTATTTGATAATTAAATGCTCCATTAGAAAATATTATACCTAAAGTAAAATATTATGGAGTATAATATAATTATAAAATTGTATATAATTTAACAATCTCTTCAAAGCTCTATTTTATTTATAGGATGGGAGGAAAAACATGATAAAGCAATTACAAAAAAAGTATGTCTCTAGACTATTATCCTGCTTTATGATCCTTTCACTTATTTTTATTGCCGATGGATGTAGTTCTTCATATACTTCTGCTGAAAAAGAACATTATATTATTGAAGCCTCAACGGCAATAAAAATGCTTAATAGTGAAAATGTATTTCTTGTTGATGCACAAATACCTGATGATTATTCTAAAGAACATATAAAAGGCGCAAGAAATATAGATAAGGATGAAGTTAATATTACTACTCCAGTTCCAGGTATGCTTGGTCCCCAGGAGTTATTTGAAAAAGTTATGAGTGAAAAAGGCATATCGCCCGATTCTACAGTTTTAATATATGATAAAACTAATAATAGTCATTCTTCAAGATTATGGTTGGCTATGAGAGCATATGGTCATGTAAATGTAAAGGTTGTTAGTGGTGGATTTGAAGCTCTAAAAAAAGCTGGTGCTGAGATAAGTACAGAAACCCCTTCAATCACCCCTACAAAATATGCTGCTAAAGATTTAAATACTAATATGATAGCAACAAAAGAAGATGTAAAAGCTCAAGTAAATTCTCCTGATAAAAACACTATATTGTTAGATGTTAGAACTCAAAAGGAATATGATGAAGGAACAATTCCAGGGTCAATTCTTATAAACTATGAAGATAATAATTATACAGATAAAACATTTAAGTCAACACAGGATATAAAAATAATGTATATTGAAAATAATGTTAAACCTGATAAAAACATAATATTATTCTGTAAAACTTCTACTAGAGCAGCTGAAACTTACTTAGCTCTACTTGAAGCTGGATACAAAAACATTAAGATATATGATGGAGCATGGTTAGAATGGAGTGCTGATAAATCTTTACCAATTCAAATTAAAGATAATAAAAATACTGATACCCAGTCAGCTCCAGCAAGCCAAGATAATTCTTAAAACGCATATAAATTTATCCTATTTTAACTCATATACATAGCTAAATATATTGTTATTTAGCTATTTTTTTCTATAATAATACTATTTGTTACTTTATAATAAAATTATTACCTATAAATATTTCTTATGCAGTATAATGAAAACGATTTATATACTTTGTTAATTGTGAGTTATAATTAATTAAAAGTGTTAAAAAAATAACGAATATATAAGGGGGAATAATTCAATGAAAAAAAATAAACTTTTATCAAGCCTTCTAGCATTGGCTCTTGCTATATCCTTAGCTGGATGCGGAACTAAAACCGAAACTGCAAAAACCACAGAAACCGGCACAAAAGTTGTACAGAATGATTCTTCAACCACTAAAACTTCTGACTCTGTTACCACCGCTGTAAACAACTATTTTGCTAATATGCCTCAGGATGTTTACAAAATCCCTGAAAAAGATTTTATAGAAAAAGTAAAAGCTAATGAAAATATATTTATATTAGATATAAGACAAGGTGATGTTTATGCAAAAGGTCATATTAAAGGTGCAGTTAATCTTCCTTGGGGGACTGCTATAAGTGATAACCTTGAATTACTGCCAAAGGATAAGCCAATTATGGTTTATTGCTATACAGGACAAACAGCTGGTCAAACTGTTGCATTATTAAACATGGCAGGATTTAACGCGAAATCAGTAAATCTAGGTTGGGATTTAGGAATTTCAAAGGTTGCTGGAGTCCAAGCAGTTACTGAAACAAAAGAAAATAAACTTGCTGCAGATTCTAAAAAAGTAGAAATTAATTCAGATATCAAAAATGCTGTTGTAAAATACTTTACTGGATTAAATGAAGTTAAAGGAACAAACTATGCAAATTACAAAATAAGTGAAGAAAACGCGAAAAAACTAGTTGATTCAAAAGACAATAGCGTAATATTCTTATCAGTCAGAAGTGCTGCTGACTTCGCTAATGGACATATTTCAGGAGCTATAAATATTCCTTGGGGAAAAGGTATGCAAGCAAACTTCAATACATTACCTAAGGATAAGAAAATAATAGTATACTGCTATACAGGACAAACAGCTGGTCAAACTGTTGCAGGCTTAAAATTATTAGGTTATGATGCAGTATCCTTAAATGGCGGTATGGGAACAAAAGCAAATGCTCCAAGCGGATGGGCTAATAAAGGTTTCCCTGTTGTAAAGTAATTTTATATTGTTAATCAATTAAATTATTAGTCCTCTATAGAGTTAAGATTCTATAGAGGATTTTTTTATAAAATTTAGTAGAAAACTATACAATTTTGCAGGACTGTCCCCGATTATTTCTAATTTTTCTTGAAATAATTTTTTTAAAGTGATACCATTAAATGTGTTGATTTATTCTAGACATTGGAGGATTATAATGGTAATAAGAGATATTATGAAATATATTGAGAGTGAGTACGATATTATTAACTCTACTCCTTGTGAGATTTGTGGTGGTTCATATATAGCAGAGTCCTTAGAAATTCATGTTATAGATAATATTCCTTACGACATATCCATGTGTGTGTGTGGAGAATGTGGACATGAAAAAGCCTTTAGATTTTTTGCTCCTTTTATAAATGATGAAGCCTTAAAAACTACAAAAAAGAAGTTGAATTAATATGATACACAAAGCAATAAAGTCGGGGACAGTCCCCGACTTTAAAATTTTTATAAGCTCTCCTTAGAGTAAATTTCCACTATTTTAAGTATAACTTCTACCGCTTCTTCCATAGCGAAGATTGGAATAAATTCGTATTTACCATGGAAATTGTGTCCCCCAGTAAATATGTTTGGTGTAGGCAACCCCATAAAAGAAAGTCTTGCACCATCAGTACCACCTCTAATTGGAGTAATCTTTGGCACTACTCCAACCTGTTTCATTGCTTCGAAGGCATTATCTATTAAATGCTTCACAGGTTCTATTTTTTCCTTCATGTTATAATACTGATCTTTTATTTCTAAGAGGACTGTCCCCTCACCATACTTCTTATTTAAGTCTTCTACTAACTTAGACACCAATAATTTTCTTTTTTCAAACTGATTTTTATCAAAATCCCTTATGATGTATTGAAGTTTAGTTTCTTCTACCTCTCCTTTAAAGCTTATAAGATGATAAAAGCCTTCATAGTCTTTGGTGCATTCTGGTGTTTCGTCCTTTGGAAGCATAGATACAAATTCACTAGCTATTAGCATTGAATTTATTAATTTCCCAGTAGCATAGCCTGGATGAACATTTCTCCCATTTACAGTTATTTTCGCACCTGCAGCATTAAAGTTTTCATACTCTAATTCCCCTATTGGACCTCCATCTATAGTATAAGCAAATTTCGCACCAAAGTCTTTTACATTAAAATGATCCGCTCCCTGCCCGATTTCCTCATCTGGAGTAAAGCCAATCTTTATAGTTCCATGCTTAATTTCCGAATTATTTATTAGATATTCCATAGCTGTAATAATTTCTGCTATTCCAGCCTTATCATCTGCTCCTAAAAGAGTAGTGCCATCTGTTGTTATTATATTTTTACCTATATAATTTTTTACTTCTGGAAAATCTTCAACTTTCATAACTATATTCTCAGCTTCATTTAAAAGAATATCATTACCATCATAATTTTCAATTATTTGTGGATTTACTCCCTTACCACTCATATCTGGAGATGTATCCATATGAGCTATAAATCCAATTACAGGTACCTGTTTTTCTAAATTTGAAGGAAGTTCTGCCATTACATATCCATTATTATCCATGGTTACATTCTGCATTCCCATTTTTTCTAATTCCTTAACTAACTCCTTTGCGAACACTCTTTGTCCTTCTGAACTTGGAGTAATTCCTGACTCTCCATCAGATTTGGTATCATACTTCACGTATTTAAGAAATCTTTCAACTACAGCATTCATTATATCTTTTCCCCCTATACTGTTTACTAATGAAAATCATATAAGAGTACCTTATTCACTTTGTTATAAGCAAAATTAAAATAAATAAAGCATCTATTTATATTATAATTTAATTTACATAATTTACAACGTAAATCCTTCTTACTATTGTCTCAATACATTTACTACTGTCTTTTCTGTATAGCTAATTGGAAAGGTTTGAGTTCCTAAATTAGGGTCATCAGAGTATAGTTTCATTTTACCTGAAAATTGAACTTCCATTTCTGCATTTTTTACTAACCCATTCTCCTCATTTAAATTTATTACTCCTTTTTCAGTTCCTTTTATTTCTTCATAAGTTATTTTTAAATTGTCAGTAATCTTTGGCTCAGCATCCTCTTTTCCTTTAATTTGTGAATCAACAGTGATTTCTGAGGTTCCATCTGCACTTTCTTTTAAATTATATTTTCTCTCCGCTTCTATAGGAAACTGATCAGAAATTGCAACTTTTTGTTGCCAATTTTCTCCCACCTTAACTTTATTATTTGGGTATACTGATGTTATTGTCTCTATGCTTTTTGTGATAACCTCTTCTCCAAACTTTGACTTTATCACCTTCTTTATATCTTCTTTTTCTTTTTCATCCTTAATATTTAATTCTGTAAATACGTTGTTTACAACATCATCCATGCCAACTACTTGTTTAACTTTACCGTATTCACCAATCTTAACATTAAAGCTTTTACCTACAAAAGCTGCATATACCTTGGATAATTTATCTGAAGTTTGGGAAGCTACCTGCTGACTATTTATAGGTGTTTGTCCGTTTGGGGTACTACTTTTAATATCAATAGAATCAAAGGTTACCTTAATATCTGCATTTTTATTTTTATCAACGTTGGTAACATTACATAAATACCCCATCTTAGATTTAGTTTCTAATTCCAAGCTACTATCTTTTATCTTTTGAGAAACTTTTTCTTTTAAATCTACTTCAACTTTATATAAATTGCCTTTTTTTAATTTTAATGAAATATCCACAGACTTTTTTATACATCCATTAAGAAAAAGAATGCTGCAAATAAGTATAATATAAAAACCTTTATTTTTCTTCAATTAGTCTACCTCCAATCATTTATATTCTTTTCTATATACTTTAATTAGCAATATAGAAATTTAACATCTAACTTTTTCCTTTATAAATTAATACAAATTAATGCTTATATTATAGTGTTCCATAAATTTTAAGATTTTATAGAGTTTTATTTCGAAATGTAAAATAAAATGTTGAAATGCTTAAGGACCAGTGTTAGAATTAATTTACATTATTATTAATGTTTCCTATACTATTTTATTAATGGAGATAATTTCTATATGAATTTCAACGGTAAGATAATTAAACTCTTCTTTTTCATCTTTTTACTTTACTTTTTCTTTAATTCTCATGTAGTTTTTGCAAATACCACTGAAGAACCTGAAAAAAAAATTCTCATTTTGAATTCATATCATAAGGACGTAAAATGGTCAGATGATATAGTAGAGGGCATAAAATCATCACTAAAAGCTTCTGATATAAAATTTGATGTTCTCATTGAGTACATGGACACAAAGAAGTTTTTTGGAGAAAATTATATAAAAAGTCTTTATGAAATGTATAAAGGCAAATACAAAAATAGTAAATTCGATACAATTATATCTATCGATAACGCTGCCTTTGATTTCTTAAGAGAATATTCAAAGGATTTATTTCCAAACACTCCAGTAGTTTTTTGTGGAGTTAATTATTTCAAAGACTCAATGCTTGAAAATAACAGCTTATTTACTGGTGTAGTCGAAAATATACCTATAAAAGACACTCTAGATATAGCTCTAAAATTACACCCAAGCACGAAAAATGTAATTATTATAGTTTCTAACTCTGCTACAGGAAAAGCAACTAGAAATGCACTAAATGAGATTCTTCCTTATTATGTAAAAGTTTTTAATATCCCTTTCACCATTACAGAAAATTTTAATCTGGTTAATGATAAGGAATATTTGAAACAGCATTCAAAAGACACTATTGCCTTACTACTTTCAGGTTATACAACTGACTACCAAGCTAATATTATGACAGAAAGTGATGGAGATATAATATTAACTGACATTCCAATACCTGTTTACGCAGTCTGGGATTTTTTGTTAAATCACGGGGTAATAGGTGGCAAATTACTATCTGGTAAATCCCATGGAGAAGTGGCTGGCCTCTTAGCAAGTAAAACCCTTATGGGTATAAAGCCTTCCCATATACCAGTTGTAAAAAATAGTGATTCTCAATACGTTTTTGATTACAGGCAATTGCAGAAATATTCAATAAAGTCAACTTTTTTGCCTAGTGATAGTATCATTAATAACCTACCAATAAAATCTTATAATATTCCTACACAATTAATATGGTTCTTTGCAATTCTTATCATAACCCTTCTCTCCTTCTTGATTCTTAATATTTCTGAAAGAAGAGAAGCAAAAGCAGCCCTAATAGAGAGCGAAGAGAGGCTTCGTACATTAATTAATACCTTTCCAGCTTTAATATGTTTAAAAGATAGTAAGGGAAGATGGCTTGAAACAAATAAAGCTGCAATAGAATTTTTTAATTTGGATCCGAGATTGTGGAAAGGAAAAACAGATAAAGAACTATTAGAATTAAACAATGTTTATATAGAAGGCATTTTAAAATATCAAAATTTTGACAACTTAGCGTTTAAAAAAACTCAGGTTACAAAACACACAGAAGTTTTTAAAAAAGATAATGAAGAGGAAAAGATTTTAGAAATTATAAAGATGCCAATAATAGACTCTAAAAATAATGGTAACAGTTTAGTAATTATTGGACAAGATATAACAAGCTTAGTAAAAGCACAAGAAAATAAAAGACTATTAAATGAATTAGTAGCCTATGAAAATTTAAGAACAGAATTTTTTGCCAACCTATCCCACGAGCTTAGAACTCCACTTAATGTAATCTTAAGTGCTCTTCAATATGTAGAATTAATTGATGCTAATTATAACGAGCATCAACATAATAATTTAGAAAGTTATGGAAAATATACATCTATTATGAAGCAGAACTGCTATCGCTTAGTTAGAATCGTAAATAACTTAATTGATATAACTAAAATAGACTCAGGATACTTTGAACTTGACTTAGAAAATTATAATATAATAGAAGTTATAGAAGAAATTTCATTATCCGTTGCCTCTTATGCAGAAACCAACGGTTTAAGCTTAATCTTTGACACAGATGTAGAAGAAAAAATAATAGCTTGCGATGCAAATATAATTGAAAGAATTATATTAAATCTTATATCTAATGCTATTAAATTCACAGATTCTGGTGGACAGATTTTAATTAATGTTTATGATTTATCTGATACCATTCAAATCTCTGTAAAGGATACTGGTATTGGAATAGAAGAAGATAAGCAGTCTTCAATTTTTGAAAGATTCGTTCAAGTAGACAAGTCCTTATCTAGAAATAGAGAGGGCAGTGGTATAGGACTGTCCCTAGTAAAATCACTAGTGGAGCTTCATGGAGGAACAATTGAGTTAATAAGTGAGTTTAATAAAGGAAGTAACTTTATAATAAGTTTACCAGTGTACATTATTCCTGATAAAGAGATCAAACTTTATTCAGATACTGTTAATCATCTTTCTAGCGAAGAAAAAATAAACATAGAGTTTTCAGATATTTACTAGCACTCATATTGATAAATTAAATTATTAATGATAAAAATCTAGCCATCAATGATGGCTAGATTTTGTAATTGATCAGAAATACATTTAATAAATCATCATACAGTTATAAAATCATCCTACGCTTAAGAATAAAATTACAATACCCTTTAGCCATAAATTCTTTTTATATAAGGCAATAAGTACTTAGAAGTTATTCCTACAAAGAATCCAGTTCCTATAGCAGCTACCATAAGTATAGGCAGATAAGTTACAATCATTGCATTTTGGATAACTAAAGCAGCAACTATTATTTGGCCTATATTATGTGAAACCGCTCCAATCATACTTATCCCAATTGTACTTACATTATCTTGTCCAAGTTTTTTTACAAAGTACATAGCAACAAAGCTTAAAAGTCCTCCAGCAATACTATATAAAAAAGAGGATAGACTTCCCCCAAATAAAGTTGATAAAATAACTCTTAAAATTACAATTAATAATACTTCTTTAAAACTAAACATATAAAGAGCTACTAAAGTAACAATATTACTTAAGCCAAGCTTTGCCCCTGGTGTTATAAAAGGTAACGGTAACATTCTTTCGAACATATAAAGAACTAACCCTTGGGCAACAAGTAAAGATATTAAAGTTAGTTTTTTAGTTTTATTCATATATTCTCACCTCATTGTGATACTTCATCTACTTCATTTTCACTACTCTGCCCCTTTATCTGAATAACAACCTTATGAGGCAAACAAACTAATACGTTCCCTACCTTGTCTTTAAATCCATCCTTAACACAAACCTTATCTGGACAGTCAGCATCTACTATTCTTACACCGCCATTTTCTATTTGTACAATATTCTCTCCTAAATCAGTTTTTATATCTATTTCTTCCTTAACTTTATTGTCATTTATTGAAACCTTTTTATACAACTGTCCCTTAACGTATATTTCTATATATTTGTTGTCATAGTCTTTATTAAAAGCAAACTTAAAGGTGATTCCTAAAACTATGGCAATGATAACAAAAGAAGCTACTATAATTTTGTCTAGCTTTTTCATCTTTTCCTCCATTTCTAGTATAACTAACTTAATAGTTATTTTCACATAATATAATATTATCATCTATAAGATACTTATTCAAATAGTACTTTTGTATATTGTAAAAATTGACTTTTATACTATAGGATAGTAGAATTAAATAGTATAATTAAACTTTTTATGGCAATAACTAATTTAATTTGGAGGCACATAATGTTTAAATTGAAGAAAAGTATAGTATTCCTCATATTATTAATTATTATATCTATTACATACACAGGCTGCTCTAAAAAACAAGCAGAACCCACTTCTGTTGAGCCAATTTCGAAAGAAGGAATTGTTCTTGGAACTGTTTGCAAAGTTACTATTTATGATGAAACCTCCAGGGATGTTCTAGAAAAAGCCTTTAATAGAATTAGTGAAATTGAAGATAAGATGACAATAAACAAAGAGACAAGTGAACTTATTAATGTAAATTCAAAATCTGGGAAAGAGTATGTTAAGGTTTCTAGTGATACCTTTGATGTTATAAAGAAAAGTTTATATTATTCGGAAATATCTAAGGGAAAATTCGATATATCCATAGGCCCAATAGTAAAACTTTGGAATATTGGTACAGATCAAGCTCGTGTTCCTTCTGATACAGAAATAAACGCAAAACTTCCTTTAGTAAATTATAAAAACATTCTGCTTGATGAGAAAAACGAAAAAGTAATGCTTAAGGAACCAGGAATGATTATAGACTTAGGTGCTATAGCAAAAGGTTATGCTGCTGATGAGGTAGAAAAAGTACTTCTAGCAAATGGAGTAAAACACGCTCTAATTAACCTTGGTGGAAATATTTATGCTATGGGATCCAAGCCTGATAACACCAAATGGAAACTTGGCATTCAGGACCCTGAAAGCACTAGGGGAGAATATCTAGGTATTATAGAAGTGGAAAATAAATCTGTTGTAACTTCAGGAGTTTATGAAAGATACTTCGAAAAGAATGGAAAGAGATACCATCATATTCTTGACACCCATACAGGCTACCCAGTAAATAATTCCCTTGTAAGTGTTTCAATCATTGCAGATAAATCTGTAGATGCTGATGGGCTTTCAACAAGTACCTTTGCTTTAGGTCTAGACGACGGTATGAAGCTTATTGAATCCCTGAAAAATGTAGATGCAGTTTTCGTAACTTCTGACCACAAAGTGTACGTTTCTTCAGGTCTTAAGGGCAAACTTAACATTACAAATTCAAAATATATATTTCAAAACTAAAATAATCTATATTAAAACCCTAAAATATTCATTTTATGTTTTAGGGTTTTAATATTGCAGTTTGCTGGTAATTATTGTAATATTATCATATACATGGTTCCTTTCTTCACGAACTTTAATTTATTATTTTGAATAAATTTTCTCCTTCAGTAATACTATTTAATAATAAACCTATAAATTTCAAAAATTCAAGTAAATTTTAAGGTCAATTAAGGGACTGTCCCTGAATGGTGGTGATGCAAATGCTAAAAAAACAAATACTAGCTATGGTTTTGGCAGGTGGACAAGGTACTAGACTAAAGGTGTTAACCATGAATAATGCAAAACCTGCCGTCCCCTTTGGTGGAAAGTACAGAATTATTGATTTTACCCTTAGTAACTGTTCAAATTCTGGAATAGACACCATAGGCGTTTTAACTCAATATCAGCCTCACATATTAAATGCTCATATAGGTATTGGAACTCCTTGGGATCTTGACAGAAATAGCGGAGGTGTAACAATACTCCCTCCCCATATAAGAAATGATGGTGGCAACTGGTACATGGGAACAGCGGATGCAATCTTTCAAAACATAAACTTCATCGACAGATATGAGCCTGAGTATATTCTTGTGCTTTCTGGTGACCACATATATAAAATGGACTATTCTCAAATGCTGAAGTTCCATAAGAAAAAAAACTCTGATGTTACTATCGCAGTAATTGATATTCCAATGGAAGAGGCAAACCGTTTTGGAATCATGAATTCAGATGAATCCAATAAAATATTTGAGTTTGAAGAAAAGCCACAAAATCCAAAGAGCAATAAAGCTTCCATGGGAATATACATTTTTAATTGGAAAATTTTAAAAAAGTTTCTCATAGAGGATTCCCGTGATGAAAATTCATGCCATGACTTTGGTAAAAATATAATACCAAAACTACTGATTTCCGGTTATGACCTCTATGCATTTCCATACAAGGGCTACTGGAAAGATGTAGGCACCATAGAAAGCCTTTGGGAAGCAAATATGGACTTGCTTAATCCTGAAAATGAGCTAAATATTCATGACAGAGATTGGAAAATATACTCTGTAACTCCCACTCTGCCCCCTCAGTATATAGGAAGTAAAGCAAAAGTTTTTAATTCCCTAATTGTTGAAGGTTGTTCTATTTTAGGAACTGTGAATAATTCAATCCTATTTCCCGGAGTGCAAGTAGGAGAAAATTCAATTATTGAAGACTCTGTAATAATGTCTAATACAAAGATTGGGAATGATGTCGTTATTAAGAAAAGCATAATTGGAAGCGACACAATAGTCAGAAGTAATAGTATCATTGGAAACTCTAAGGATATAACTGTAATTGGCGACTATGAAGAAGTGAAAATTAATTGTACAATTAAATAATTTAGGAGGATAGCAATATGCTAAAAGAATATATGGGTATTATAAGCCTTAATGAGGATGACTCTCATATAAAAAGTCTAACCAGCAGTAGACCTCTTGCAGCAATTCCCATTTTCGGAAGATATCGAATAATAGATTTTGTTCTTTCTAACATGGTTAATGCAGGAATAACTAACATTGGCATATATACTCAAGATAAATCTAGATCCCTGCTTCACCATTTGCAGTCAGGAAAGCCTTGGGACTTAAACCGTAAGATAAATGGACTATTTCTATTTAACTTCAACTTTTCTGATATTAAAACAAATGACATTTACCTTTTAAAGGATAATATAGACTACCTATATAGAAGCAAACAAAACAGTATTATATTTTCATCTTCAAATATGATATGCAACATTGATTATAAAAAAGCAATTGAATACCACGAGAAGGAAGGCTCTGATGTAACGATAATTTATAAAAAAGTCCATAATTCAGAATGCAGCTTTACCAACTGCAGTATCCTTAATTTAAGTTCAGATAATAAGGTAATAAGTATTGGGAAAAACATAGGTGTTAATCCTATTTGCAATATATCAATGGACATGTTTATTATGAAAAAGGAACTTCTATTAGATATTATTAAAGAATGTATTTCAACTGGTAATTATAAATCTATTAAGCACTGCTTATATTCTAATAATCTAAATTTAAATATAAAAGGATATCCTTTTAATGGATACTTAGAATGCGTGAACTCCTCGAATTCATACTATAAGATTAATATGGATATGTTGAATCAAAAGATAAGCAGAGAGTTATTCTTCGGTACAGGACTTATATATACCAAAGGACAGGATGCTCCTCCAACTAAATATGCAGAAGGCTCTGCTGTATCAAACTCACTGATTGCCAATGGTTGCATAATTGAAGGCTCTGTAAAAAATAGCATCATCTCAAGAAGAGTAGTAGTTGGCAAAGGAGCCAAACTAGATGGCTGCATAATACTTCAAAACTGTGAAATACGTGAAAATGCTAAGCTAGCTAGGGTTATTATGGATAAAAACGTAGTTATAGAAAAAAACAAAGAATTAAAGGGGGATATTCAGTTCCCAGTAGTTATTGAAAAAAACTCCTATTGTTACTCTCTGGCAAAACATGCATAGATTAAACTTAAAATACTGTATATATGGCTATGTTTTAAATCAATGTTACTTTTTACATTCTTTTAAAATATAGCTTTTCATTTTCACAATTTCATCACAATTACACCACAGTTTAATCAAATTACTTTGTTAACATTACATTATAGTAATTATTGATTAATTAAATTGTGAGGTGTAATAATAATGAAAAACAAATCAAGATGGATAATCTCCATAATATTTTTAATCTTAGCTCCTATCATTGCTGTAATGCATCAAATAAAAGGCGGCGGTCCTGAAGGTTCTCCTTCTGTAGATGCTCTTTGTCCCTTTGGAGGACTTGAAACCCTCCCTACCCTTTTTAGCTCTGGTGAATACATTCCAAAAATTACCCCATCCGCATTTATATTACTCATAGCAGTAGTAATTTTAACTTTTATACTTGGAAAGGCTTTTTGTGGCTACATCTGTCCCCTAGGAACAATTCAAAGCTTGATGAATAAGCTGGCTAGAAAACTGCACATAAAACAGATCAAAATACCTGAAAAACTTGATAAGCCTTTAAGATTGGTTAAATATTTTGTCTTATTTTTAGTTGTATTTCTAACCTATAAAGCTGGAGAATTAATCATAAGACCTTATGATCCTTGGGCAGCTTTCATGCACTTAACTTCTGGAACAGAAGTATTTGAAGAGTTTTTAATAGGAGTGATTATTTTAATAGCACTTCTTATAGCATCAATGTTTGTTGAAAGAGCTTTCTGTAGATACTTGTGTCCTCTAGGAGCGGCTTTATCAATAACCTCTAGATTTAGAATATTTAACATAAAAAGAAATCCTTCTTCTTGTATTAACTGCAAAGCTTGCACAAGAAATTGCCCTATGGGATTAGATGTCCTCTCCTCAGATTCTGTATCAAAATCAGAATGTATTTCCTGTGGTGAATGCATAAGTACCTGTCCTGTGAATAATACATTAGAAAATAAAAAAGGTAAGCTTATCTTATCACCAAATAAATCAGCCTTAATAGCAATTCTTTCCTTAGCCTTAATGATAGTAGGTACACTAGCTACTGAAAACTTCAAAACTTCTTTATCTAATACAGAAACCTTAAGTCAGGAAGGAGTTCTAAATCCTGAGAATATTAAGGGGTATATGACTATAAATGATGTAGCT